>ERZ1292632.885-Hain-H43-01um-R2-885-length-32166-cov-15_pt1 | contig 32166 bp, 54 predicted proteins | sample MGYA00564407_ERZ1292632 | MGnify/ENA primary metagenome ERZ1292632 (study PRJEB36523, sample SAMEA6512637) | groundwater metagenome | collected 2019-01-08 | study: AquaDiva: Metagenomics assemblies of 32 groundwater samples | reverse complement strand
CCGCCTGCGTCTCTGACATGGATCTGGGCAACGGGCGGGTGATGAACCTGGCCAAGGTCGAAGCGCGGTCAGCCTTTGGCGTGAATGATAGCCGGTCTCGCTTACGGGATTGCCTCAAGACCCGCGACGAACAGGACATTACCAGCTATGTCTATACCGATTGCCACTGGATGGAGTCGGAGTGGCGGCAGTCCACGTCACCTGGGCAAGGGGGGCAGATCGTCTCAGGCGCCCTCCAAGGCATCGGGCTAGGGGTCGCAGGGGCCTTGATTGGCAACGGGGTAGGGGCCAGCGCCAATGCCACCGCTGGGGCCTCAGCCGTCGGCGGGAAAGGCCATTAATGGCCACGGTTGGGCCGATCGCTAAAGCCGTGGAGGCCATCTTCTCCTGGGTGACGGATGAGGATGGTCTCAATGAAATGCTGAAGCGGCGGAAACTCGCTAACCTCAAGAAGGAGTGTGCCGATGCGCTGGCTCGGAATGATTTCGTTGCTCTCGCTGATGCTGTCGAGCGGCTGCGCGTGGCTAGCGCCAAGCCCTGAGCCGCTGCCATGCGATTGTGGGGTGGCGGAGAAGGAGATGCGGGCCTACATGCTCAAATACTTTGATACGTTGGAGGATGTCGGGGTGCTGCGGCATGAACTCAAGGCCTGTCAAGAGCGGTTATAGCCCACCACGCGACCAGCGAGGCCAGGAGCAGCAGAGGGCACAGGCTCAGGCCCAGCAGCAGGCCGATGTAGAAGGGGGTCATGGTTGTTCAGGACCATCTTTTTTGATGTATCCAACCTTGTGCGTTTCGTAGCGTGACAACCCCAGTGACTCCACAAGAATTGCCAGCTCTTTTTTCAGCGATTCCAGCTCATGAAACAGCTTCCAGTATTCATCGCGATGGAAGTTATAGTTCTGCGTCACGGCTCGATCTACCGACTCAATGCTCTGAAGAATCTTTTTGCTCCTAAACATCATGCTCGCCGCTCCTTCGCCTGTGCCTGCCCCGCCTGTGGCGTGCCATTAACCTTTAATGCAGCACACCTGTTTAAGCTCAGCAACTATCTCTACTAAATCGCTTTGGCAGTCCATAACCTTCTCAATATCCTTGTAGGCTCCTGGAATTTCATCAAGCACGCCTTTGTCTTTCCGGCACTCAACGCCATGAGTTTGCGCGACTAAATCAGCTTCGGTAAATGTTTTCTTGGCTTGAGTCCGTGACATCCTTCTCCCTGCGCCATGCGAACAGGAGTTGAAGGAATCAGCATTACCCTTTCCTTTCACGATGAACGAGCGAGCACCCATGCTGCCAGGAATGATGCCGTAGTCGTTCTTAGTCGCCCGCACCGCACCTTTCCGTGTCACGATCACCTCGGCGCCAAAATGTGTTTCTCGCTCAGCGTAGTTGTGATGACAATTCACTTGCATGACTGGCGTGATCGGAGCCTGCCAATCGTTCAGCATGACTTTGGCGACAGCTCGCAACGTGCGCTGCATCATGATTTCCCGATTCTTCATCGCGTAGGATTGCGCCCACTGAAGGTCTCTCCAGTATGCGTCAAACTCAACCGTCCCTTCAGCGAGATACGCCAGATCAGGATCAGCGAGATTCTTCAGCGCCTCCCCGAACAGCCCGCGAGCGATGTTGATATGCACCTTGGCGATTTCATTCCCGATTCCACGAGAACCGGAATGGAGCATGACCCAGACCTGTTGGTTGGTATCGAGGCAGACTTCAACGAAATGATTCCCGCCTCCCAAGGTGCCCAACTGCTTGAGCGACTTACTGCCTTGCCCATGCAACTGCGCTGGAATATCCTTAAAGCCCGCGAATCCCGCCCACTCTTCCGCTTCCTGCACGGGCTTGTTGTGCCAGTTAAATCCCACTGGAACAGACCACTCGATCTCAGACCGAAGAGCTTTCAGCGAGTCAGGGAGTTGACTGGCTGTGAACGGGAGCTGGACCGCCATCATCCCGCAACCAATGTCCACGCCCACAGCGGCGGGGATCACAGCCTCTTTCGTCGCCACGACCGACCCAACAGTCGCGCCCATGCCGAAATGTACGTCCGGCATCGCAGCTACATGATGAAACACGCATGACAGTCCAGCGGTATTCCTAAGCTGTTGTTTAGAATTATCGTCTACATCATCAGTCCACACATAAACTGGCACTCGCGCACTTTCTAACATCAGTTTAATGCTCACGGTCTCTCCTTTCATTCGCCTGTTCCTGCCCCATCTTCCGTATCTGCTGGATCGTCAGCGGCCCTGGCGTGGTGGCAAACAGCTTGCTGGCCGCGTGCTCTATTGCGTGCCCATGCCTCAAAGTCGTTTGGGTCATCCCATGTGCGCGTATCAGCCTGTGCAATGTTCCGCAATTCCTGCAACAACTCCGCACAGCGGGCCTGGGAGGCGGCGAGCTGCTGCTCAACATCACAGCGCAACTCAAAGTTATTTTTCCATCGAATCGCAATGTCATCCCGCTCCTCAGTCATTGCCGCGAGCTGCTGCTTCCAGTAGGTACGTTCCTGAGAACGTGCTTGCTCAACTGCTAACGCTAACTCCTCCTCCCGTTGCCGCAGGAGGGCGCGCTGGGAGGCGTCGTGCTCCAACCAGTCTTTTTCTGTCATCGAGTCCGCCACATGCTCCACCTGCTCCCTCGTCATCGGCTGGTTCATGGGCGCCTCTTTGCTACAAGATCCATGCAGAATCGCTCAATTTTGTAGCGAGTCTTGGTGCTGATAGCATCCGTGTGTGGCTCGCCTACCGTTGATGCAAACGCAACGATTCTCTCAAACGTTTCTGGGTCAGCACGCTTAACAACCGAATAGAAAGTGTCCATTCCAATACTCACGTCTTCCCTCCCAACTGCGCCAGAAGGCCAAGCGCCTTCTGATATGCGCCGTCATCCTTGTCCGTGAGGGCACAAATCATCTCACAGGACCATCGTAATGCCTGCTCCACGTCAGCGGCGAGGTAGACGTCAGTGCCAACAAGCCAGACAACGCTCTCATCAACCAATCGACTGATAGAGACCACGCTCGTGAGCTGACATAGTTTGTACCGTCTCAGCGTCTCTGGTGTGCCCATACAGTAGTTCCTCCCCTTAACGCCTCTTCAGCCAGGCCAGCAGATCGTTCAGACTCACCCACATCTCATCATCAAACGTATTGGCACCTGGCCTTGCCATCCCCTGCACCTTCCTCCGCACGCTAGCCCGCTCGCGGCGAAGGAGCGTGGCTGCAACCGATTCTGCCGTGAAGTGTGGGAACCCGTAGACCCAGCGGTCAAATTCCTTGCGCACGAGCCTATCAACCCGATCTGGCGTCATGTCACCTCCACGCAGACGGGAATCAATGTTACCTCCACCCCTGGCCGTAACGGGTCCACGATCACGCGATCCGTCACCGAATGCACAAACTTCCTCCGATCGTCTTTAATGATCTTGGTGTCACGTAACGCATCGAGCACGAACTTTTTCGCAAAGATAATATTGTCGTCGTCACGTCGGTTGTTCGCTTCACGCCAGACAAACTCGATCCGGCAATAGCCAATGGGCGTCAGTTTAGCCACTCGAATATGTTGAGCAATCGTGTGGCCCCACAGGACTTTTAGCCGAGCATAGACCATCCGATGCCGACTCATGATATCGTTGGCCCCAGGCAAACGGCCAGGGACAAAGAAGGTTTGCGAAGTAGGTGAGGAGGCCAGGCTTGATACTGGCTCGCAATTCCCATGGCCAGATGTCACGCTCGCCATTACGCCTACAGGACGGGAGACAGACCCGCCCGCACGTCCTTCCGTGCTGCTCCTCACCCGTCCTTTCTTCATCTTGCTAATCCGCACCCGTCGCTGATGCTCGGCCCATGCCTGCTCCGTCATCCATGGCGTACTCATGCTATGGCCCTCCAGACCTCGCCGCGCCAATCAGATTTTATGCACGTAATCAAGCCTCCGCGCTTCAGTGCGTCAACCGTGGCCTGTGTGGGCGCGGGTTTGATAGTGGAATCCGTAATGAACCACCGCGCATGCAGCCCGGTCATAAAGTGGAGCGTGGCCCCCTTGCGGAGCGCAGCCATAAGTCGCTGCTGATACGGACTCATCGCCCCACCTCCACGACTTTTGGCAATTGCGCGCCCGACTTCATCAGGTTTGGCTCCTGGGGCAGAACGTGCATCCTGGGCCGCATGCCACAGTTAATGCAACGCACCGTCTCAGGGAGCGGGTATTCCTGGTGTTCCGGCACCACGCAGCCGGAACATTTCGGGCACTGCGTCGGCAATGGCAGCAGCACGGGCCTGTCTGCCTGATACGGCTGGCGCTTCGGTTCAGGCTTGCAGTGGGCAGCTTCGTTGATCGCGCTATCAGCGATGCGTGGCATGGGGCCTCCTGGTTAGTTGAGGTCTAAGCCGGTTTGCCGCTCATCGTCAGTCATGGCTCGTTTTTCCACCACTTCTCCTGTGTCTAGTCTCGTCACTGTGGCGCTGTTCTTGGTGAAGTTGAGATCGGTCACGCATTCGACATCTCTGTACTCATAGCCATTGTTGATCTTCCTGGCGAGATTCAAGGCGCGAGTCGAATGGCTTTCAATTTCTGCCTTCAACTGCGCGTCCACTTCTTTCTTGCGCTCCTCACTCTCATCCTTTGAAGCGTTGGACCTGGCGAGATCCATGCCGTAGAGGCGCGTTTCATCCTCGGTCAAAATACATTTCAGGTTGCGCGTGAGCTTCTTCTGTTCCTTCTTGATTGACATGGTATCTCCTTATGATTTAGTAGCTCTGAGAGAAACGATTTTCTTCTTGCCCGCCTCTTGCAGTTGCGTGGTCTCAAACACGCTCAGCGTCGTATCCTTCAGCGCCGTGTTCAGCGTCTTAGAGCACTCGGCTACCGATTGTGATAACGCGATCTGGTCGAGGTAGGCGGGCATGAGGGATTGGGGCAGCGGAGCATCCTGAGATTGCAGGCCATAGGTCAATGATTTCTCATCGCTCAGTCCGTTGTCCTCCGCTGCCTTATCTGTTCCACCCGCTGCCCACTTGGCGAGCTGTTCACCGAGTTGTTCGTCGATTTGTTTGCCTTTCGGTACGAGCACATCAAACGGTTCACGCATATCTGATAGTTCCAATGAGGGAACGCCTTTAGCGTGAGGCACCATCATCAAGGTGAAGATCGTTTCAAAGGCAATGCGCTCTCCGACGATGGGTTGCCAGCCGAGATCTATAATTGGTTTTCCCGTCACAATCTTGACTTTTTCTTTGGCGCGGAGACAAAGGATAACCGGACATTTCATACTGAGCATCTGATAGATAAATTTATTTTCATCAGCCTTCGGTTTTATCCATGCACTCATATTGCACTTGTCGCGCTTGCTAAAATCCTGTCCGGCCATGCGATCTAATTCCTCTTCATGCCATTCCAGTACGCCGCCCGGCCCATCGTGCATATGGGACACGCTATCAATAATGACCACAGCGGGCCTGAGTGACGCCGCAGCCTTCAAAGATTCCGTGTAGTGGACGGGCCGGTACGGTGCGTTCAAATCGCACGTCACATACTTAAATTTGTCGGCGTACTGATGGCCTCTCATGCCTTCGGCGTTAATCATTGCAATGGTCCCTCCGCGTGCCAGTCCAGTAGCAAGCCGTAACGCACTCATCGTCTTCCCTGATTTCGTCGGTCCAGCGAGCCCTATAATCAGTGGGGTATCTTCTCTCACGGCTGGGCGGAAAGTGTATGTACTCATGGTTGAAGTCCCTTCTTTCTTTGCACACGCATCCTCTCATATTCATTACGGCACGCTCTGTGGGTATAAGAGTCTGCACCATTCTTGAGTGTGCGAAACATCATGATCGATGGATCATCGTGATTCTTGCAGTAGTCACATTTTCTCCAATTGACGTTGCCGCACGCTCGGAAGGCCCTGGTTCTGATGTGGAGTAAATGATGGTAGGTACGATCTTCACAAATCACGAGGTTAGAGTTGGCGTCATTGCGCCGGTTAAAGTCAGCATGATGCACGTCGTTTCGGTCATCCAATTTGCGCCCAAGAGCTTTCTCTGCGATGAGGATGTGACGCAGTACCCGCTTGCCGTTAATACCTATCCTCCAATATCCTGAATTGCCAGGACTCCCTTGTCCTCGCTGTCCATACTTCCTCATGACAATCCTTTCTCTTGTTCTCTCGTCCATTCCCAGGCTGGCGGTTCCATCCAACAGACTTGCGAGGGATAGCCGCTCCAACAATTCGTTAGCGTGCAATCACTCCATAGGCGCAGTGCCCGCTCTAATTTGTGCTCAGCCATTTCAAGGAACTGAGGCGATAGGCCGACAAAGCTAGAGGCATAGGGCGGATTCTGTTCAACCACCCAGAAGACGAACTGACAGCGAGATGATGGATCTAGCTTCTTAATCCCTCGTAGCCCTAATACTGCCTGCAAATCATTTCCGCACCCCAGCATGGTTCTCAGCCACGCAGACGGCTCCGCGCTACCCGCCGTGGTCTTGAGGTCGATAATGAGCCGATGATCGTTCGTGAGCCAATCCGGGCGCGAGCGTAGCCAGATCTCGCCCTCTTGCCAGATCAACGTCTGCTCCGCCTTGCCAGCGGTCGGCGTAAAGGCCTCAGCGAGTTCACTGTGTGCAATGGCTGACAGCGCAGCCCCGGCAATCTCCCGAATCATGCCCATATCACCAGCTAGCACCGGCACCAGCCCTGCCAACCGTGCGGCGTCCCGCGTTTCCTTGGCCACCTTCGTACGCCAATCGTCGGCTTCGACAACGACCAGGCGGCTTTCATCGCCTTCCAGCACGATCCCATGCACAATGGTCCCGATGTCCATCTTGCTAGAGCCGGTCTCGATCAGGCCCTTGTTCAATCGTGGATGCTGGACAAACGCATGGATGGGCGACTCGGTGATTAAGGTATGAGCCACGCTGGCCGATAGCGATGGCTCTGGGCACGGGTCAGCAATGTACTCGGTCAACGTCATGTCGTAAATGCCAGGTTTGTCAATCATGTGTTCAGCACCTCCTGCTTCAGCTTCTCCAAGGCATTAGCCAGCCGAATAAGCTGAACCTGATAATGCTCCTCTAACGCTTCGAGGTGCCGCTTTTCTACCAGCAAGCCGGTCAGTCCTTGCAAGATCATGCGGGCCTCAGTGCCATAGTCCCGTTCTGGTTCGTCCGTCATACGTTCACCTCCGTTGAGTAGCACACGGCTCCCGCCTGATTTACAGCTTCTTTTCCCACTCCAGCAATACCGTCGCACTCCCGAACCAGTCGCGCTTAGGTTTTTCGTGTGACGCCTTCTCCCGCCAGCCTAGGTTGTAGTACGCCTGCCTGATCTGCTTCATGTTAGACTGAATCATCGCGTCAAGATGTGCCTCTAACAGATTGCGCTCAATCTCGGACGCGCACTCTCGATAGAAGTCGAGGGACATCGTGACCGTGAGCGGGTCTCGCGGCGTGACGCGGAGATACAGCCCCGTACCATTGCTGCATCGGATCGTCTGAATCATACGCGCCTCCTATTGGCAAACTGCTCCAGCGCCTCATCGAGCACCTGCTCAGCTTGCTCACTCGTCAACGTCTTTAAGTGCGCCGCCTCGATGTACACGTCCAGGATCTCCCGATCAAACCGTGTCTCGCCTTGTCTTCCGTCGGCATCCTCGCCATAGGCCCTGTCTACCGTCGTGATATAGTCCACGAACACGGGCACCGTGCGGCCTAGCTCGTACCCCTCGGCGTCTACCAGGTCGATCATGAGTGTGGCGGTCATAATATACGCCTCACGTTCGCCCTGAACAGCCCAGCGACGGGCGCAGCGTGCGGCCTGAGCCAGCGACGGAGCCAAGCCTGAATGAACCTATAGAGATGCGTCATGATGCCTCCTCCACGCTCAAAATGGCTTTCCCATCCTCGTATCCCTGCTGGTAGCGCATCTGCTCGTACTCGCTGCTAAACATCAGCTCAGACACACCAGTTGTCACATGGAGCTTGGCATCGACGAAGCCGTAGCGTTCAGCGCGTGCGCCCATCTCTTGACGGACCAGGAATGCTAAATGCTCGTCGTAGCTCACGCCAGCCATAAGGCTCCCAGATACGCCACGGCCCAGAGCAGGCTTGCCAGATAAATATGTCCATAGCGTGTCATCATGGTCACTCCTAGTCAATTATCCGTAGCCGTCGCCGTCGCCGTAGCCGTAGCCGTTGCCATTGCCGCTGCCGTAGCCGTCGGCGTCGCCGTCGCCGCCGTAGCCGTCGCCGTCGCCGTCGCCGTTGCCGTCGCCGTAGCCGTCGCCGTCGCCGTAGCCGTCGCCGTAGCCGTTGCCGTCGCCGTCGCCGTAGCCGTCGCCGCCGTTGCCGTCGCCGTTGCCGTTGCCGTTGCCGTTGCCGCGTACTAGCGTTTCCATATCGGCACCTGGGATATTGAGGCGCGGGCCTGTTTTGTCACGGGCAACAGCTCGATGGCTTGCAGTAAGGTGACGGACGTGACCTCAATGGGAAATTTGCATTTCTCAGGCGCGGTCACGCCTTCCATCGCCAACTGGCTGAGTGACGCGGCTCCATCCCAATACCATAGCCGCCTCGCCTGCTTCAGCGTGACCTCTTGCCCCTTGCGTGAAACCAGCGTGCCCGCAAACACGCCTGCGGAATACGTCCGACATATTACGTACTGCCCTTTTTTCATAGCTCCTCCTCAATGATGTGGCCGTGTTGTCAGTTATAACCTTTCTGCAACCCCTGTGCCGTGCGGCACCCTACGCCAAATGGAGGATTGGTTGATATAGCTCCTGCAAAAACGCCTCGCTTGCAAAAGCGCCACACAAATTTTCGCCCCAGCGCATCATGCGCCCGCCTTCGCATCAAATATATCCTTGTCCAATGTCTCCATGAGCCATGTATCCCAATAGCCTCTATCAACTTTCCCTGGCAAGGCCGAGGTCAATGTGAGCGTTTCGAGTTCTTCCATCAAAGCATCGAGCTTCGGTCCTACTTCATTGGTAAAGTGAAGCTGGCCGGACTTCACCTGCTTGATATAATCGGTTTCCGGTAACGGGTAGGTATAGCCTCCGCGCAGCAGAATATGTTTGACCTGATAGGCCGCTCGAAACGCATGGCTCACGGCTTTCCAGTCTACACCCTTGTTTCTCTCGGCCTGCTTGGCACGCTCGCCGTACCGATCTACAAATGCCTGCAACATGGGCACGTAGTGTGCGCAATAGCCCCGTGATGTCAGCTTTTTCCCGCAGACTTCATAGAGGTCATCAACCACATTGGCACTTTTGTGAATGTGCTCACCTGCTGGGAGCGCATCCCACACATCCTTGACGCGCAACGAGACGGGCTGATCTTTCAGAAATTCTAAAACGGTCTTGGCCTCTGAGAGGCGAGATCCTTTCACGCCATACTTGGCCGCTTGGCGACGCGCATAGCCGACCAACGCCTTGAGATTCTTGGTGTAGAACTGCCGTCTCTTCAGTACCAAGTCCTCCCAGATCGGACTACTCTCTAGCCAGAACTCTTGTGGGGCGTGCAGCATATCCAGCGCCACGGTTTCCCCTTCGCAGGCGAGATACAAAAAGTAATGGAGAGAGTACTGTTCTCGGTCGGTGTCTTCTGGCGTGTTCTTATCGGTTCCATGCTTCGTACTATCATTGATCGAATGCGGGACGCGCTGCAAAAGAATCTGCTCGCGGGACGGCATGAATATGCCCTTATAGTCACGATCTGAGGTGGGCGAACTGGTGCCGTAGAGGTGTGATCCAAACACCATGTTGACGATGGTCTCCATCAGAAATCTCCTTCCGCCACTTGCAAACAGGTTAAGCCTAGTTCACGCCACATCAACGCCTTCCTCTGGGATGTTCGTCCAGAAATCACTACCGCTATCATCGACGCCATGAATGCAGACGCGATACTTTTGCTTGTACGTGATTTCACCTTGCGTCACATTGATCCCGATGAGTTCCATAACCTAGTCATCCTTTCAGGCGCGGCGCGCCGCGAGTTTGGCTCGATAGAGCCGATGGGGTTCACACGTACTGGTCCCGTCCTCGACGGGGTTGGTGCAAGCAGGCGTCACTCGGAAATCACATTGCAGCACCGGCCCCTCGGTCCACGCCTCCCACCAGCCCTTTTTCAAGAACCGCTCAGGGTCGCGTGGCTCTGGCACAAAGCCTCCATCAGGCCGTGGCCTGCTTGCTAATCGGTAATGCTTCGCCGCTTGCACACAGGCCGCTTGTGAGGCCTCGTCCAGCTTACGGAACAGCAATAGACTGGTCTGTTTGCCAGTGAGAGGCCGACCATTGCGGCGGGGATAATGCGACCAAAATTGAGAAAATAGATCACAGCCTTGGACGCTCATAGGCTACACCTTTCTAGTTTAATGATTCAGCAATGATAGTCCACCGTCACCACGAGCCAGTCCTCTTTCGGGGTATGCGCCTCGCGCCATTCATCTCGATAGTGGGCCAGCTTATCCGTCCACAGCGATAGCGCAGACTTCACCTCGCCATCCCAGACGGTTTTGATATGCGTCACCCCGTTCCAGATTTCCTGTTCGATCATGTAGCAGGCCTCCACGCCACCCTCGTAGGCTGGTCCAGCAATAATCACGCGGCTGGCGGTCACGGGTCCGACCTCTCCCAGCGTACACACGTCACCATCGAGCGTGTCTCCCTTCGCGTTGGCATGACGGAATATCGTGCAGGAACCAGTGACGCCGAACATCTCCCGCCACTTGGCATCGACCTTTGGGATCTGGCTGGCAGGGGACAGCTCTTGTTTGCCACACTGGACGCCTGAGAATGTGAATCGCTCATCTCGCATCCATTGGGTAAAGGCCTCTAGCTTCTCTTTTGGAAACGTGGCTTCTCGTTTTGCGCCAGACCAGCGCCCACCGATGACCCACCAATCCCAAAATGTCTGATGGTGCTCCTCGTCATGCTCACTAAATGGATTAAGAATCGACTCCAAATCTTTATGGACATCGTTCGTCGGCGGCATAATCACTTCAAGATGATAGTGCATAGCGTCCTCCAATGTGTTAATGGCAAAATTAGAATTCATTTCATTTTGACAAGACTCGGACCTTCTTTTCTCTCCTGGTGCTGATTAGAGAGAATCTAGTGCGGTCGCCTGTGTTCCGGCTCGGTGCCAGTCTGAGGCGGAGGAGAGAAGGGCCGCTGACGGACTCAACACAGCGTTGGAAAGCTCCTTTGACCCGCTTCGCACAATCCCATCTATGCGGATAGGGACGCCATCGGTTTTTTCTTTGTGGGCCAGTGGGGAGGGAAGCGGTTAACCACCACGAACAAAAGAAAGCGGCCCTCAAACTCTGTGGTGGCAAAGTTCTCAGGCCGCTGAGGATTGGGGAGAGACTCCCCGCACACATTTGCGACTCGATGACGCCACCACGTCTCTTGTCTAGGATCATCTCTACACGCCTTTCTTCCGCTTGTCAAGCCCCTGGCGCGTCATGGCTGGGCCCTTTCCGTGTGGTGTCATGGGCGGCGTAGGTCTCCAGCGCCACTTGCACCTCCTCCTTGGTGACGCCGAGCTTGAACAGAATCAAGCCAATCAATGCCAAAGTTGTTTGTTCATGCGTCAGTGCATCGTTAGGCATGGTCAGCCTCCTTTCTGAGGTGCTCCGTGAGGAGCTGGGTCATGCGCAAGGCGACGAGTGCCCGGATCGGGCGGCGGTTCGTTTCCCATCGTGCTACGCTGTTCCGGCTGTACCCTAGGGATTCGGCGAGGGCCTCCTGGGACAGGCCGAGCTGTTTGCGGATCAGGACCAATTCTTGGGCGGTCATTGCGGGTGCTCCTCATGGTGTGGCTCATACCCTAACGCTCGAATGGTCGAATCGGATACCGTGCTGCCGTAGGGATGCCCCGGCAAGGCCTCCCACAGGGTCCACAGGGCAAAATGAGGCAGTCCTGGGCACAAGGACTCCTGAATTCCTTCATATCTCGCTCTGAGGGGTTTGAGCGGCCTCACAGGAGCACCCCAATCAGCAAGAGGAACAGCACACAGGATAGGGCAATACTACAGACCAGCTCGATGGCGAGTTCTAGGGCTGTGCTGTACTGGGGTTGGTGTCGGGGCATGGTCGCTCGCTTTCTCCCGCTCAGCGGGGGGTTAACTACAGTTTCCAAGTCGTGTGTTCAGCCTTGGCAATGGTCCGTCCCAATAGTTCGAGTTGCTCGTTTGCTTGCCCATCGAATAGCCAGCGCATATGCTTCGATTGCAAGACGCCTTGAATCTGCTTCTGGGAATAGCCTTGCTCCTGTAACTCAGTGGCCACGCCTTGCCAGAAGGCGTAGGCAGGTCGATTAAAGCTATACATGGGCCATTCTGGTTGTTCACCTTGGAACATATTGCCGATTTTGCCAGTGATATCTGTTGATGTCATGGTCTAGCCTCCTCTGCTGTTCGGCGCAAGGGGTGGAACATCGCGGGCGCCCCTTGCGTATCCCGCCGCGCCGGGGTGTCGGGTTAGGCTACCTTGGGTGCCTCAATGCCTCGTAAGAAGGCCTGCAGTTGGTCATAGCATTCACGTTTCGTCCCTCGTCCCGTAATCGTCACAATCCCGCCGCCCGCATTATACATTTGGATCAACATGACGCCACCATAGGCCCAGTCCAGGTGGTAATTGCCTACTTGGGCGATGTTGCGACGTTTCCCGCTGGATTCTGTCACTTGCTCCCAACTGTTCATGGGATTGCCCGTCACGGTATTGATACGGTCCACCACACATTGCAGTTGTTTTTCTGTGATTCTGTTCATGATGCCATTCCTTCTGCCGGGCGTGGTCCCGGCGACCTGGGCGCGAATCCCCTGCAATCCGGCAGGGCATCGGCGCGGGGGTTAGAGTACAAAATGCTGTTCGATTGCCTTATGAATGACCGATGGAATCAAGCTAGTTTGCCCGTTCACCTTGTACCAACGAGTCACCTTGGCTTCGCCGATAGGTTTTTCAGGAATGCACACGTCATAGATTGCGCCCTGTGTTTCATACCCGTAGCGCGTCATTTTGATTCGTTCGCTATAGGGCGGATACGTGACAATATCGGAGACGTATTCTTGAGGCCCAAAATAATTCTTCTTGACAAGGTACATGGTGTCCTCCTCTGTTGCGCCGTGGCGCGGTTAGAATTGGGAAACTCCGTTTTCATCGGTACTGTCTCTGTAGGCGTCATATTCCAATTCAATCGCTTTCCACTTGGCTTGGGCTTGGGCCTTGGGATAGCTGTCCACATAGACAAAGCCTTGGCTATCCTCATTGAGGATGAATCCATAGCGTTTGCCTTCAATATAAGAGAAGTATCCAAAGGTCTCGCAATCCCCCAATGACTCCCCCCAGCCTTCACAGGTCTTGGTATAGACCGTTTCCGCTAAGAGCTGTGAAGGATTCGCCTCGAACTTGCCTGGATGATGCTGGATGCTGTGCATGGTAGAACCTCCTTGGTGAACTGCCGCTGATTGTACCGTTAGGCTACTGCAAGCCTCATGCTACAGAACGGTACGTTGTAACCTCGTGATATCCTGAGACTGTGCACAAATGAACGGGTTCAGGAGGGAACAGATTGTGGCGGAATGGTACGCCAGACCGTCTCATGTGGCGGAATGTCACACGTCTGATAATGTGGCGATCCTGCCTCGGACCTTCGACGCACCTATTTATTATTGCATGCGAGATCAATGGGTTAGCTCATGCCCTGTCCTACACTGTCCTACACTGTCATAGATGGAGTGACGCTGGGGCTTGCGTTCCGCTTGCGTTTATGCGAAAAAAGGTATACGCGCACAAGCGGCGCAGTCATTATTAGATCGGAGCGCCACGCGCGTAGATCTATGGTTTAGCCGTCTATCCTGACGGCGTGTCCCCTCCCCCAGTCCCCCTACGCTCAGCGGGCATACCGGCCCCACTCCCCCACCTCTAGGGATACGACAGGACACCGACCTGCTGGACCTGACATCGAGCAGACCAGTCAGAAGCTACGGGGGGACTGCCACGGAAGCTACGGGAGGACTAGGGTTTCAGTCTTGTTCACTCCGTCTCTCTGACTGTTCGAGGTAGAACCAATGCCGTCCGAGGGAGGACGATCTCCTACTCCAATAGTTCCCTAGGTAGTAGTCCTGTCAGGTGTTCCCCCTCAGTGGGATCTGTCCTTGGTCTGCTGTCCTGTCCTGCTGCGGTCTGTCTGCTGGTCTGCCCTGCTGGAGGAACAGACAGGGGGGGGAGGGGGAAAAACGGCAGAGGGGCATGTGTGCCAGTAGACCCCCACCTAGTAGAGTGCTTTTCGCTCATCAGGTGAGACCTGCACCCGACAGAGTCGTTGTAGGCCATGCCATGACAGGGCCGAGCTGGTGGAGGAATTTTGGGCTGACCCTTGACAGTCTGGGGAAAGGGGTGTAGAAGGACAGCATGAAGACGATACTGATGGGAGTGGCGCTGTTGAGTCTGTGTGGCTGTGCGTTTGAGCCGGTGTATCAGCCCATGCCGTCTGCCTACCCACCTCCGGGGCTGTATCAGACGATGCCGACGGGGCAGGTGCCGTACGGGACGCTCACGCCGAGTGTGATCCAAGGACAGTACTGGGTGACGGGGCAGCCGACGGGCACCGTGCATGGGTACTAATGTGCAAAGCCTAGAACTACGCGAGTGGGATGGGCATCAACTGGTGCGTGAGGCGGTGGCGTGGTACGTCACACGGTTCTGTCCACGCCCGTTTCGTCTACCGGACTGGCGTCCACCGTCCCAGGTCACGATAGACTACAAACCGGGCCGTGAGGTTCGAGCGACGCTGGATCTCGCGCCTGAGCGGCTGAGATGAAGGTCCGGTTGAACGAATGGGTCGGGCCGTGTGAGCATCCGATCTGGTTTAAGGTCGCAGCACAAACGTTAGGGATCTCGCATGACACGCTCAAAAAATGGACCGACCGCCTCGGCTTCCCCGCCCACTACCGCAACATCCCCTTCCCCGACAAACCCTGGTGTCACTACAAAATCCGGGTCATCTACCCGTCGGAGCTCCTCGTCGTCCGGCAAATCCGCCAGCCGGAGTTTGGATCGATCGTTGACATTCCCGACGGGCTTTTCGCACGGGGGGGACTCACCACGGGAGAGGCTGCTTACTGCGGCGGGCTACACGGAGGCGCAACTGGCGTCCCTGGCGGCCTTAGCGATGCAGAAGACCTCCCAGATGTTGGAGGCGACGGAGACGCAGTACTATGCGCATCAGGGGACGGTGACGGACGAACGGACCCAGCCAGCCCTCCGCGTCCAACTGGAAGCGGCGCGGACGCTCCAGGAGGTGTTGGGCTTGAAGGCCCCTCCGGCGAAACAGACGGTGACGATTGTGCATACGCTGGAGTTGCCGGAGTGGATGACGCCCGACGCCCCGATTGATGTGACGCCGACTGAGCCTGCCGCCTAATGGCTCGCCGTGGCGACGCCGTGCAGTTCCCCTTCAAGCCACGACCCTATCAACTCGCCTCCTTGAAAGCCCGTGCGAACGGCGTGCTCCGTGGCGTCTGCATCTGGCCCCGCCGTCATGGCAAAGACCTCCACGGCCTGCAACTCCTGATTCAAGGGGCGCTCACCCGCGTCGGCCTGTATAACTATTACTTCCCCACCTTCTCCCTGGCGAAGAAGATTGTCTGGAAGGGGATGGACAAACAAGGCACGCCATTCCTCGACTACATCCCGAAAGAGTTGCTGAAGCCAGGGACGGAAGGGAAGAACGAAACGGACCTGCGGCTGGAGTTCACGAACGGGTCGATGATTCAACTCGTCGGGACCGACAACATCAATCAGAACCTCATCGGGATTAACCCGGTGGGGTGTTTGTTTACGGAATATCCTGTGCAGAATCCGATGGCGTGGGATTTGACGCGCCCCATCCTCGCGGAGAACGGCGGCTGGGCCTGGTTCCTCTACACCCCGCGAGGCCGCAATCACGGCTATCGCCTCTACCAAACCGCGAGCGAACATCCGAAGGATTGGTTCCTCTCCCACCTCGACATCACCACGACCACGCTCCAGGACGGCGTCACGCCCGTCATTACGCCGGAGTTCGTCGCGCAGGAAATCGAGCAAGGGATGGACCCCGACTTGGCGGCCCAAGAATATTACACGAGTTTCGACGCCCCCATGCAAGGGAGCTTCTATGGCCGCCTCTTAAGCGATGCGTTCCTGCACGACCGCGTCGGCTTCTTCCCGCACGACCCCGCCTTCAAGGTCATCAGCGGGTGGGACATCGGCATCGATGACCAAACGGCGATCTGGTCGGCGCAACTCATTGGCGAGGAGATTCGCTTGATCGACTATTACGAAGCCTCCGGCGAGGACTTCTTTCACTACTTCCGCACCATGATGGCGAAGCCCTGGAAGCATCAGGAGGTGCTGCTGCCGCACGATGCGGCGAAGACCGAATGGGGCACCGGCAAGAGTGCCGAGGAGATTGTCGTCAAAGCGTTTCGAGAGGTGGGCGTGAGCGTGACCGTGACGCCGCGCTTGGATATTCAGGAAGGGATTGGCGTGGTGCGGCGCTTGTTCCCACGCCTCCACTTCCATGACCCGACCACCGGCAAGATCCGCTACCGCGGCCACAGCGGCACCGACTGCCTGGCGAGCTATCACAAGAAGTATAACGAAGAGAAGCAGGAGTACGAAAGCAAGCCGCACCACTCATGGGCCTCGCATGCCGCCGACGCCCTCCGCACCCTCTGTGTCGGCCTCCGAAGCCGCGTCACCGAACGGGTGCCCAACTTCTACCAAACCTCCTTCGACCCCATGACCTACGACAAAACTGGCGAGTACGAATCTGATTTTGGCCTCGATCCAGACGGGGCAGAGATTCTCCGCTATTGACAGCGGGTGGTCGATTCCGTTATAGAGAAGGCAGACAAGAGATGCGGTCACGCGTAGCCTCATTGTCGCCATTGTTCTTGGGGCAACCCACTGCAACGGCCCAATGTCTGTGGCGTGACACGCAGACAGAGGGCCGTTCTAGTTACTCCTCTTGTTCGTGGTTCTAGAAGCCTCTCTCCACGCCCACAATAGAAACTGGTGCGCTCCTGAGAAGGGATACCGGTGCTTGGTCGCCCGCGAGTCCAAATAGGATTCGATGGTGACTCGAACTCCCACGGGGAGACGCTTGGGCACTTACTCACCGCCCTGACCCAGACGGTGCGAACGCGTCTGATTCAGCCCTTCACCCCCCGACCGGATACCGGAGGGGAAAAAGAGAAGGCCAAGAATTGTCCAGATGAATTCTTCGCTCGCCCCCGCTTGACAACCCCCTCCAATGAGCGTATAGCGATGTTACCTAAACGACTCAACTCATGTCACCGAAAGGTAGCATCATGGCCAAGAAGAAGAAACGAGGGTACTAGTGGGGGGTAGTGTAGGAAACAACATCCTGCGAGGGGTCGCGGCGATTACGTCCCTAGGCACGTCTGAACTCGCCCGCTCCAAGCCCTTCCAACCTGGTGGCAACACGCCGCTCACCGCGCTTATCCCTGGCGGACTTGGTGTCACGAAGGCGCTGCAACAGGGAGGGATCATCCAGAGCGCGTCCACGATCACCTCGGCCTCCACGCGGACCGGCACCGCCTCTGGCGTGGGCGTTCCTGGGCAGCAGGCGGGGAATCTCGCGGCAGCCGATAAAGGGACCGGGAGCAAGGTGGAATCCGTGCTGAATCCGCGCCCGCCCGATGTCGATACCAGTGCCATTGATGTGGCCAACAAGGCCCGCGAGGCCGCGAACGCGGTGCAGACCGCCGATGCAGAAGCCCGACGCGCCCGCGCCGCGAAACGACAGTCGTCCGTACTCGGCAGTTATCAGCCCAACCAGCAGACGAATGCGGCGACGCTCCAACCGGCCAAACCGCGGAGGTCAGTCCTCGGATAACGCTGATGCCTATTCCGTTGCTCACCCCCGATGCCGTCACCAGCCGCTTCAAGCGCGTCGATGCGCTCATGCAGCGGCGCAGCACATATGAAACGAAGTGGCAAAACCTCGCGCATCTGATGCGCCCCTCACGCGCCTCGATCCGCTGGCACTACACGCCAGGCACGCCACGCACGCAGCAACTCTTTGACGGCACCGCGCTCCAAGCCGCGCACGATCTGGCCTCGGCCCTGTCCGGCTCGTTCACCTCCACCGAGTTTCAATTCTTCGGCTTGAAAATGCGCTACCAACCCTTGAACGAGGATTGGGAAACGCAGATGTGGCTCGAAGAAGTGGCGCAGCGCATGTTCTTGGCGCTCCAGCAATCGAACTTCGGCAGCGAATCGAATCAGCTCTATCAGGATCTCGTCGTCTTCGGCACCGGCTGTATGTGGATGGAATCGAAGATTGCGGAGACGGGCGGATTCGGCGGGCTCCAGTTCCGCACCATGCCGCCAGGGAAGTACGTCCTCTCGGAAGAGTTCGATGGCTCGATCAAAACACTCATGCGGGAATTCAGCTTGCCTGCTCATGCGGTCGCGTCGCAATGGCCGGGACGGGCCAGCGACAAAGTGAAGCACCTCATTGAACGGTCGCCTGACGAGATGGTGCCAGTCCTCCACACGATGCAGCCGTTGAAGGAGAAGACCAATGACCGGCAGCAATTTGAATCGCGCTACTTTGAAAAAGACAGCAAGCACGAACTCGCGGCCACGGCCTATCGAAACTTTCGCTATCTCGTCCCACGCTGGGATAAGGCGAGCGATGAAGAGTACGGCTCAGGGCAAGGGGATGTCGCCTATCCCGATACGGCGTCGCTCAACCGTGCCGTCGAAATGCGCTTTAAGCAATGGGCGAAAGCGATTGATCCACCTATTCTGACCGTGGATGACGGCGTGATCGGCAAGCTCCGCATGACCGCAGGCACGCGCACAGTGGTCCGCAACCTCGATGCGGTCAAGGAGTTTCAGACCAGTGCCAAATTCGATGTGGCGAACTTTGCCGAGGAGCAACTGCGGCAGATGATTCGGAACGCCTTCTTTGCCGATCAGATCCAGCTCCCGAACAAACCCTACATGACCGCCTTTGAAATTCAATCGCTCTTGGAAATCATGCAACGTCGCCTCGGACCTCAGTTGGGACGGCTCAAGGAGGAGTATGCGAGGCCGTTGCTCACGTTTGTGTTTGAAGAGATGTGGAACGGCGGGGAAATTCCTCCCCCGCCTCCGTTGGTGCAGCAGGCGCAAGCGCAAGGGTTGGCCTCCCTCGATGTCGAGTACGAATCGCCACTCACCCGCGTCCAGCGCACCAGCACCGTCACCGCGATTGAGCGCACGCTGCAAGTCGCGGGACCGCTCGCGGCGGCGGCCCCCGATGTGACCGATAATTTGGATACCGATGCGACCTTCCGCACGATGGCGGAAACGAACGGCGTCCCGTCGAAGCTCCTCCGCAGCGTGGATGCAAGGGAGAAGATTCGTGCGGCACGTCAGGACGCCGAAGCGCAACGCAATGAAGCGGAGATGGGCCAGATGCAGAGCGGGAGCTTGAAGAACGTCGCGCAAGCGGCGCAAGCCGCAGGCATGACGCAACAGCCTGGAGCGACACCCGCATGAGCGAGCTGACCCGCACGGACTTTGATATGGCCCAAGCCTTCGCCGCGACGTTTGCGACGACGCAGGGCCAGGTGGTCCTGAAGGAATTGGATCGCATGTACTTCACGAAAAATCTCTTTGAGCCGAACGACCCCTATGCGTCCCATGTCAACATTGGGAGTCATCTTGTCGTGGCTGCCATTTATCAACTAATCAATTTAGCGCACGATCCGAGGGCGACGGTTTCGCCTGCATCAATAGAGGAGTAAGTATCATGCCCGATCCGCAAGGACAATCGGCTCTCGCCACCCCAGACGTGACCGTGACCACGACCGTGCCAGAGGTCTCGACCATTCCCGATGTGCCGTCCTGGTTCGATGCGCTGCCGGAGGGACTCAAGGCGAATCCCACGCTCCAGAACTTCAAGACGAAGGACATTGCCGCTGTGGCCGAAAGCCTGGTGGAGTCGCAGAAACTCATTGGCGGGTCCATCCGTCTTCCAGGGGAGAAGGATGCACCGGCAGACCGGCAAGCGAAACTCGACAAGATTTATACCCAGCTAGGGCGTCCGACCACTCCAGAGGGCTACACCTTACAGGCACCCGCAGCCGATTCAGGAGTGCCGTGGGACGCCGCTCAAGCCGAGCAGTTCAAGGCCGTGGCGCACAAGCTCGGACTCACCCAGGCGCAGGTCGAAGGACTCGCCGCCTACGATACGCAGCGGGCCATGGGGTCGCAGGTCGATTCGACCGCCGCCTACAACACCTGCATGGAAACCTTGCAGCAAGAGTGGGGACCAGCCACCAAGCAGATGTTGGGCCTAGCTCGACGCACGGCCTCGACACACTTTGACCAGGAGACGATTGCCGCGCTCGATGCCGCAGGGATCTCTAATAACCCGAAGTTCGTCAAGGCGCTCGCCAGCCTGGGCAAGTCCCTGATGGAGGAAGGGTTGATCGTGGGAGGCCGCGAAGGGATGAGCGAGGACGGGGGCATCTCTAGTCTCCAAGCGGAATACGACAAGACAATGGCGGACGGCAAGAGTGCCTACTGGAACAAACAAGATCCTGGACACGAGAACGCGGTCCAACGGATGCACAGTCTCCAGAAGGCCCTCTTGGATTTGAGTATGGTTTCGACGCCGCGATAAGCCGACAGGCCCGCGTGACTCCAGGGAAAGACCTGGCGGGAGGCCCACGACACGGGCAAGGCTGGACCCTCTTTGAGGATAATCCACCGCAACACTGTGGTGTCGATATTCAGCACTAAGGCACGACTGCTTGGTGCGTTTCAGAGAGGATCATTATTATGGCAGCCTACGATTCCGTTGAACAGGCGAGAGTTCTTCAGTTCAAAGCCAACGTCACGCATCTCTACCAGCAAACCGGGGCGAAGCTGCGGGGCACCTTCCGTGAGGAAACCCTGACCGGCAAAGCCCATTTCTTCGAGCGGCTCGGCACCGAAGCGGCGGTTCTCAAGACCGCCCGCCACGCGGATACGGTCTTGCTCGATCCGGCGCACACCCGGCGCATGGTCGTGTCGTCCGACTATGTGTGGAACGCGTTGGTCGATCAGCAAGACAAGATTCGATTGCTCATTGATCCCAACAGCGAATACGCCATTGCGGCTGCCAACGCCTTGAAGCGAGCGCAGGACGATGCGTATATCGCCGCGTTCACCGCCGATGCGGCCACGGGCGAATCGGGCGGCACCGCCGTCGCGTTCGGGGCGGACAGTGCCGCAGGCGATGTCGATGTCAGCGCCGCTGCGGTCACCACCGTCAACATCCTCGCCATCAAGAAGGCGTTGGATAACGGCGATGTGCCGTCAGAGGATCGCTACGCCGCCGTCATGCCGTCGGTGATTACGCAGCTCTTGGCCAATACCACGGCCCCGATTGCCGCGTCGTCCGACTACAACACCATTAAGGCGTTGGTCATGGGCGAACTGGATACGTGGTGCGGATTCAAGTGGATCACGACCACACGCTGCCCGTTGGCCGCGAGCACCGATTTCTTCACCTTCTTCTGGCAGAAGCAGTCGATGGGGGCCGCGATTGCCAAGGAGATCATGGCACGACTCTCTGAGCGTGCGGATAAGGATTACGCCATCCAGTCCTATGCGTGCATGACCATTGGGGCCACGCGCATTCAAGGGCCTGGCGTCTATCGGTTGCGCATCGACAACGCATTGTAATTCACCTACGTAGGTCGGCGGTGGTCCCGCCGGTCCTCGAAACGCCGCAATAAAAGCGGAAAGCTATGCGGCAGAAAGAGTGAGACACCATGGCCAACATTAACTCCACACAGATCACCAACATGACCGCGTATCGGGATACTGCGAACGCGACAGGCGGACGCCTGCGGTACGCCTACTTCACCTGCGTGGTGCCTGTTGTCGGCATTGCGGACACCATGACCCTGACCAAGCTGCCGAAGGGCGCACGGGTCTTGGGCGGACGGTTGCAGTTTACGGTGGCCCAGGGCGTGACCGCGACGACCGCCATCGGGATTGCGGGCACGACTGGCAAGTATTTTACTGCTGCCGTGCAGAACGTCACGACCTATACGGAAATGGCGAAGAACGCGACAGAGAACTATGGGTCGGAAACGACTGCCGAAGAAACCATCATTGCGACGAACGCCGCCGCGACCTGGACCGCCGCGACCTGCTACGGCCATATCGCGTACCTGACCGATTAGGGGCAGGCATGATTTGTAACCCAGACTTACCAGATCGGTCAGGGCTCGGCGCGATGCGCAACCTGATTGATCGGCTGGTCAAAGACTGGAGACGGCTCCTGGATCGAGGCGAGCACCACGACGCGAAATTCGTGGAACGCCGCCTCGACCAGGCCCGGCTTGATTTCCACCGACTCTATGGACGAAAGGTGCCCCCACATGGACAAGACAGTGAAACAAATCCAAGCCCTGATGGGTGAGGTCGCAGGCTACGTGGACGCGCTCAGAGTGGACGCGGAAGCGATTTCGGCCAAAGCCGCGCAACTCGTCCCGCTCACAAAAGAAGTGGACGAGGTGACGAAGGAGCTGGCCGAGAAACGTGGCGAGTTGGCCAACGTGAACAACCTGCTGGCAGAGGCCCGCGGGGCGCACTCACGGCTGCTCTCGCTCTTACAGCAGGCGTAAATGTCCACGTTTAATAGTCCGTCCATCGCGCACGACTATATCCAGATGGACTATGACGGGAGCGGCAACTTGATTTACCTGGGACTCTCAGCCCCTCGCGTGCTGACCTCAGAGCCGCTGTGGCAGATACGCAAGTTTGCCTATGACGGTAGCGGAAATTTACTGTCCGTCAAGTATGCGCTCGGCTATAAAGATTTCAACCAAATCTGGGATGACCGTGCCGGATTGACCTACCTCTAACAGGAGTCCTCGTGGCCCGTATCGCCCTCATCGTCTCCTTGCTCACCGCGCTGCTCGCGCTCTTTGGATTCTTCCAATGGGCGTGGGCGGATCGGGTGAGGTTATAAATGCCTGCTATCGCGTTTGTTCAAGGCAAGGCGAATGGGGGATACACTACCCCACTCTCTTCAATGTCAGTGGTTCTTGATGCCACCGTTGGGTCTGGGAATCTTCTTATCGTGATTACGTCTGGCAGCAAAGAAGCAGGAACAGTGACAGACGATCAAGGGAATACCTATGTCCGTGCGAACAATTATTCCAATGGATTCACTGAGTTTTATGCTAAGAACGTCACGAATGCCCCGCAAACGATTACGTATACACCTCTCGAATCGTCCACCTTTATGCGCATTCTTGTCCATGAAGTCAGCGGAGCGCATCTGACAGCCCCCTATCTTGGTTCAGTGGTGAAGACCCAGACGGCTCCAGGCACCGGATCTGATGCTGTGACCAGTCCACCGCTGACCCCAGGCGTTGATGGGGCCTATATCATGGGCGTGGCGATAAATAACACGAATGAAGCTGGGGCACCATTCTTTACGGCTGGGGCGAGTCCGACTGCGTTTACGAAGCAAGTTACCACGACGAGCGGATTAGGCATTGCCGATATCGAGTCAGAGGATTTTGTTCAAACGACCTCTGCCAGTATCGCCGCCACCTTTACCTTTAACCAAGCGTCAGATAATACGACGTGTATCGTGACGATGTGGGCACCAGCTGGGACTGCGGGTGGTCCTATCGCGCCTTCCGCCTTCTATCTCGATAACGCCGCAGCCGGTTCAAACAACGGCACGTCCTGGACCGATGCGTGGCAATCGTTTGCTGTGGTGGATTATGGGGTGATTCGTCCAGGAGATACTCTGTATGTGAGTGGTGGCGTCACGAGCAAGACCTACAATGAGGCGATTTCCCCACATTCCGGTGCCAATGGTGTCTATTTCACCATCAGCACAGGCCAGGACGCCAGTCATAACGGCACGGTGATTATGAATCCGAGCGGAGCAGACTGGCTCACGGAACGGTCGATTCAGTATTTGCACATCACGGGGAATGTCGGTGGGGCCAAGAAGATGCAGGTTACAGGAACGGGGTGGTTGCTGAATAGTATCCCTGCTCCAACCGTCTCCCACGAAGGATTACACTTGAGCTACATCGACTTCGGGGCACGAGGGTACGCCTTCTACGTCCATCCGTCTATCAGCGTGGTAAATTTTGAACTCGATCACTCCAATCTAGAAAAAACAGCTTCTGGTACTAATTCGATGATTGAGAACATGGGCAGTGTTGACGCCTATGACAATACGCTCATTCACCACAACACGTTGTCGCTGCATAATGACACGATTCTCGGACCAGACTTAGTGAAGTGGGGCGTCGGCATCTCCTTCTACGATAACACGGTCGAGATTATCTCTGACGGGTGCGGAACCCAGTGCGGAGAGCATACCGACTTCTTCCAGCTTTCAAATGGGCATTACAAGATTTATAACAACACGTTCGAGGGCAGCTCCGATCAAGGAGTTTTCATCAGCGGATTTGGTGGGATTCCGACGCTGACCGGCCTCCTCGTCTGTAATAACCTATTTATTCACAACGCACAGCCAGGTGGAGTCCATGACGCTATCGGACTCTCCTTCTTTGCGTCTCCGTCCATCGTCGTCACCGATGTCATCATCGCCAATAACACCTTTGTCGATCTGACGCAGACGGATGGCTTTGTCATCGTGTTCCAAACCTTTGGATCATGCACTAACTGCCATGTCAAAAACAATCTATTCAAGAATTCCATTGCAGGGAATGGGTTGCTGATTGACAATCGGGTGAGTGTGTCGAATAACACCGCCCTGGATAGCTCGACACAATTCGTCGCCTATACACAGTACGATACCGCTGGGAATGACCTCCATCTGGCCGCAGGCGATACCGTGGCAAAAGATCAGGGAGTTGATTTGTCCAGTCTCGGCTTCACGGAGTTGAACTTTGACAAGGATGGTGTCGCACGACCTCAAGGTGCGGCGTGGGATATTGGGGCCTACGAATATGGAGTCAGAAATACTCCATCGCCAGTTGTGATCACTCGCATAATGAGGTGGATATAATGCCGATTACGCGCGTTGGATTGATAGAACAAATCGATCAAGCATCTTCGACGACGCATGCGTACACGGTCGGTGCTAGCGGGGTCTCGCAAGGCAGCTTTGTTGTCCTACGATGTGGCACGGTAAATGCTGGCCGAACGATGACTGGCGTGGTTGACTCCAAAGGGAATACATACACCCTTGACGTGAATGACAGCACGACGGTCGCGTTTATTGCCAGTGGTTATATAAGTACCGCACTTGTAAATGGCGATACCATTACGGTTACTATCGATGTTGCTGCGACATTTATGGGCGATGCCGTGGAGTATACGGGCATTGTATCCTCTGGTGCGCTTGACCAAACGAAAACTAACTCTAACGGAGTTAGCACGTCTTGGACCACTACTGCCACCGCGCCCACCACACAGGCCGATGAATTATGCGTCGCCATGGCTCGCCATGGGGCAGATATTCGTTCTACGCCAGAAGGCACATGGACGGAAGAATCCGACTTTCGTGCTGCGACTACAGGAAGGTCTATGGTGACGCAATATAAAATTGTCTCGGCAACCGGCGCGTACTCAGGAGACGGGACATGGGACAGTGCCACAGGGTCAACAGCGTCAATTGCGACGTATAGGGGTGGCAGCACCCCCATCACCGGCCTCCGTCCAGCCATTTGCCTATGAGGAACGACCATGTACCACTCTAACCGCTCACAAGAAGGGTATCTACTCGTCGATCATCGCAATTCTCCTGGCATCACCCAGGCAGATTTGCTCACGGTCCCTGAACCCATGCGGCAGCAGTTTCTGGCGACGCAAGGGGTGTTTGAATCGCCGACGATTCGGTGTAGCCATTGCGGGACGATGGTGGTCCTCAATCCGCAGCGCACGCGGGCACGCGGGTATTGTGCCAAGTGCGATCATTATATCTGTGACAGTCCACTCTGTCATGTCGAGTGTGCCCCGTTCATGCAGCGTGTCGAATCCACCCAAGAGCAGGCGGCGCGTCTGCTAAACATAAAGGAGTTCTAACATGGGCAAACGATCATTCGGTAACACCAACTGGACCCCGACCGCGACGGCAGACACCACGGCACTGGCGAACGCCACGTATCAGGCGATCAAGGGGGCGTCGGCTACGGCACGGAATGAGATCATCGAAATCTACATGGCAGGGATGGTGGCCTCGACCTCCTCGCCCACGTTCATGCAGTTCGCCTATTCGTCCACCGTGGCCACGACCCCGACCGCCTTGGCCGCACCGGCCTATGACGGCGTGATCGACCCCAGTTCCGTGACCGGCGTGACCGTGACCTTCACGGCCTCTGCCGCAGGCCCGCAACGGTCAGTGGTGACTACGCAGCCCCGCTTGAACCTCGGCATCAATGCCTGGGGTGGGATCGTGCGCTGGGTGGCGGCACATCGGGAAGAGTTCATCATCTATGGCGCGACCGCGACTGGTGGGGAAGCCACGTTGTCTGCCTATACGGGCGGCACGCCTGGAGCCATGAACTCGCACATCATCTACGAAGTTATATAAAACCATATTATATGCAGAAAGAAAAGTGCGGGATTTATCAGATTAAATGTCTCGTAAGTGGAAAATCCTACGTAGGATCGAGCTATAGATTGAAGGCAAGATGGAGCGAACATCAATAGACGTATGCTGCATCCCGTAAAGAAGAGAAGCGCCTCTATGATCGAGCGTATCGGCAGAGACGGAAGGCCCTAAGTCAATCGCGGGGGCTGGCATACGCTGGCCCCCACACAGGAGCGTAATGGGGAAACGCGCAGACATTCAAGTCTCGGCCACCACGGGCCTCGTCCACTTCAATGGGGGAGGCACGAACTATCTCGTCCAGACCCCGACGGGAGTGCTGTACTTTGTCTACATCGACGCGCTCTCTGACGTGACGTGGAAGAAGTCCAGTGACGGGGGATTCACCTGGACCACTCCAGTCAACGTGTTTTCGGGTACCGCCACGGCCCTGTCCGTCTGGTATGATCGGTGGAGCAACATCAGCGCAGGGCTCATTCATTGTGCCTATACGGAGTCTGCCACTGACGATACCCTCTATCGCACGATCAACACCGAATCCAGCGATGCGCTCTCGACACAGACGGTGATTTTTGCCGGGGCCTCGACGCTGGCAGGCGGGTGTCTGTCCATCTGTCGTGCGGTAGGCGGCAACGTCTACTGTGCCACGATGATTGATGCGGGGACCGAAGGCGGATTCTTTCGCCTGCCCAACGCGAACGTCCCGAACGGCGCGTGGGACGCGGCACGCACGACCGTCTTTGAAGCAGTCACACAAGATCAAGTGATCTTGACGCCTGGGTTTGCCGCCGATACGCAAGACATCATGGCCTTCTTCTGGGACGCGAGTGCGAATGAGATCAGCCGAAAAATCTATGACGACAGCGCCAACTCGTGGGCGGAAACGTCCATTGCGACATCAATGACGGACCAGGCTGCTGCGACCTCCTTTCCTCATTTCGCGGCGGCGGTGGACATTACGAATAGTCGCAGTTTGCTCGTCGCCTGGAGTGCGGTGGATACGCTCAATGCTGATCTACGTTGTTGGCATATCACCGAGGGGGCGATTACTGAAGTGACGAACGTCGTGCTCAACAGCACGGACGACCAAGGCTTGTGCGGGATCTGCCTGGACACCCTCACGGGGTACTGGTGGGTCTACTACGGCGGCATTAGCAGTGGCGGGGAGACCTACTTGACCTCCATCAACGTGTATTGTAAGTGCTCCACGGACACCGGCACCACATGGGGGGCGGAAACCAAACTCACCATACTCGCCGCGGACATCACCTGGCTGGCCACAGTGCCTTGCGTGCTGTTTCGGCTCCCTGACCCGCCGCCCGTGCTGTGGCACAATGACACCTTAGACGACGAGTTACGCATCAACCTCTCACTCTCGCAACCCGCCGCTCGGTTGCGGATTGGACTCTAATGGCTGCACCGTATAATCCGCCGAAAAAGAACGAAGATTTCCTGATTCGCATTGCCCTGGAGGACTACACCAACCCTGGGAACTTCAAGTCCTCGCCGACGATTGCTGCGGGAGACTTCAAGGTTGCGGTCGATGCCACGGCCCTGGCGAACCTGGCCACACTGCCGAGTGTGAGTCCCGCGTCCACAGTCCTGGTACTCATCACGCTCTCAGCCAGTGAGATGAACGGAGACGTGATTACGCTCGTAGGGGTGGATCAGACGGCACCGAAGGAGTGGGCCGATATTGTGTTAAGTATTCCCACGACGGCGTAATATGCTGAATCTCTTCTTTGGGCAACAGGTAGCCGACGCCGCGGCGGATTTGCCACGCCCCACCTCCATGGCCATGCCTCCGGCGCGTCCCGCTCGCTCCGTCTCGTTCCTCAGTATTACCCTGAGCCTGATTGTCCCCATTCTAGCGAGCACGCTGGCGGTGGCCGCGCCGTTTACGCCTGCGTGGGCGTCGATGCCGGTGTCCTTCGAGACGCCGAAGGCCCAGATGGCCTCGATGTATCGGCCTGTCCCGACCTCTGAGTTTGCGCCCTTTGCGCAACGGGAGTGGGTCAACCCGAAGAAGCCAGGTCCAGCGATCGCGGAGGTGCGTGGACTCAACCTGCCGCTCATGGGCGCTGCCCCGACCAACCCGTTCACGCAAACGTCCTGGCCCAACCCAGGGAAACCCACCTCACCGATCTATGAGGTTCAAGGACTCAATCTACCGCTACGTGGTCATGTCCCATTTGCACAACGCACCTGGGAGATGCCGAAACTCCCTCGCCAGGTCATCACTCCGATTAGTGGGCTGAATCTTTCGCTGCAATTCGTCGCTGCGGCTGGGAACCCCTTTGTCCAGACCTCATGGCCCAACCCGACGTTACCGAAGCTACTGCCAGCACCGAGTTCCTTTAGGCCGGTCTTTACGTCAGAGTTCCAGCCATTTTATCAGACCCAGTGGCCGAACCCATGGAAGCCCCCTGCGCCCATCTCAGAGGTGCGCGGCCTCGATCTGGCCCATCTTCCCATTGGTGATCCGCCGTTCAAGCAACTGACCTGGGGCGTGCCGCCTCGCCCGATTGTTCCGCCCCCTCCGTCGATCTATCGCCCACAAGCCGAGCAGTCCGCCGTGGATCGCCCCTTCGTCCAGACGAACTGGCCGAACCCGATCCCACCGCCTCGCGTGCGTCTCCCGCAGCCAGAACAGTACTTTGAGGTCGTCTATAAGCCGGTGCATCAGGATGACTGGCCGCTCCCGTGGTTTCCGCCCCCGTTCAAACATGATGTGATTGGGCCGAACCTGGCCGTGCTGCACGACATGACGAACGTGCCGCATCCGTTCGTGCAGCTCAACTGGCCGCTCCCAGCAGTGCCGCCCATCTATGTGCATCCGGTGGCACCATGGCCGATTGTGACGCTTACGACGCCACCGACGCCCAACCTGGACCGGCTCCTCTACGATGTGGAAACAGGGGTCTGGTATATGCGCCTCAACGCCACGTCTATTGAAATCATTCGGATCACGTAAGGGGGACGTATGGCCTTGTCAGACATCGACATTGCGAACGCCGCGCTCATTGATCTAGGGCATGAGCCGATTCAATCGTTCCTGGACGACAGCGATCAGGCGAAGGCGGTCAACGCGATTTACACGATGAATCGAGATCGCACGCTGGCCGCGCATCCGTGGAACTTTGCGACGAAGCGGCTCTCCCTCGCTGCCGCGGTGATTACGTTGAACACTGAGGAATGGAGCACGGCCTATCTCCTGCCGACCGACAGCCTGCGCGTGCTCTATGTCGAGCCGCTGGGGGTGCCGTTTCGTGTGGAGAACGGGTATATCCTCACGAATGAATCCGCCCCCTTGCTGTGCTCCGTGATCTTTCGCATCACCGACCCCGCGATCTTCAGCGTGAATTTCATCAGCGCCTTGCAGTATCGACTCTGTGCCGCGCTCTGTAACGCCATTACCGCACGACGCGGGAACACGCAGGACTATTGGCGGCTCTATCAGCAAGAACTCCAGGAAGCCCGCACCACGGATGGCCAGGAAGGGTCGGAGTCGCGTGAGCGGGACAGCCCGATTGGATTCGCCAGGGTGAGCGGCAGCAACGTCTCGGCGTTTCAACTGACAGATGGTGAATATCTCTAGTTATGGGAACAACCAGGGCGATTCAAAACGCATTGAACTCCGGTGAACTCTCGCCGCGTCTCACGATGCGCGAGGATTACGAACGCTATGCGAACGGGCTTAGGACGTTACGCAACTTCATTCCGCTGCCGACGGGGGGCGTGATTACGCAGTACGGTCAGCAATGGATTGCGCAAACCAAGGACGCCGCGCAAGCCTATCTGTGGGCGTTTGAATACAGCACCACGCAAGCCTATGTCATTGAAGCGGGAGCGCTCTATTTTCGCTTCTACCGTGACGGGGCCAGGATCTACGATCTGAATGGCAGCGTCTCGACGATGGCGAACAACGGCGCTGGATTGATCCGTGTCACAAACGTGGCCCACGGGCTCAGCACCGGCAACTACGTGTATATCACCGGCACGAACGGCACAGATGAAGCGAACGGGGAATGGATTGTCACGGTGATTGACGCGGATAACTTCGATCTCCAAACGTCCACCTTCACCAACGCCTACACCAGCGGCGGGCTGTGGACACGGCCCTATGAAATCGTGAGTCCCTATGCGCTGGCGGATATTCCTGATGTGAAGATGGCCCAATCAGCCGATACCCTGTATCTCGTCCATCCGTCTTATGCGCCACGCAAACTCACGCGGTCGAGCCATACCGCCTGGACCCTCACCACGATTACGTTTCTCGATGGGCCGTACATGGAGACCAATATCACGACGACCACGCTGACTCCTTCGGCCTTTGCGCCAGGGGCGGGCGTGACGATCACGGCGTCCGCGATCACCGGCATTAACGATAACACCGGATTCCAAACGACGGATATTGGGCGATTCATTCGGATGCAGCAAGGCACCGTATGGGGCTACTGCCTGATTACGGCTCGCACGAGCACGACCGTCGTGACGGTCACGGTGATCTTGACGCTCACCAGCGTCGCCGCAAAAACCGTGTGGCGACTCGGCTCCTGGAGCGACACCACCGGCTATCCGTTCGGCATTACGATTTTTGAACAACGGCTGGTCTTTGCCGCGACTGGCACGGAACCACAGCACCTCTGGCTCTCGACCACCAGCAGCTATGAAGATATGAGCCCGTCAGCGACAGGCGGAACGGTCTCTGATAGTGACGCCGTGACGTATAAGCTGGGCTCCAATCGCGTCAATGCAATTCAATGGCTGGCTGGGGCGCAGCAGCTCTATATTGGCACCTCTGGGGAAGAATTTACCATGACAGGTGCCACGCTCGAATCGGTCAGCGCGGTGAATCCGCCGTTAGTCCGATCAGGAACCACGGAAGGCTCGTTTAATTTACAGCCTGTTCGCATTGGCAGCCGCGTTATCTTTGTGCAGCGGAGTGGACGTGAGTTGCGCGAGTTGACCTGGAGCGATGGCGAGCAAACACTGGTCACGGAAGAACTCTCCTTGTTGGCCGATCACTTTCTGCGATCCCCGAACTACGTGGTGACGATGGCCTATCAGAATAAACCCAATCGCACGATCTGGCTGGTACGCTCAGATGGAGCCTTGTTGAGCTTCTGCAACTATGTGGTCGAGAAGGTGCGGGCCTGGGCACTCATGGGGTCCACGGCGGCGAGTGGGCTGTACAAGTGGGTGACGGTCATCCCTAGTGTGGATTTGCTGGACGATCAGGCGTGGTTTGTGATGCAGCGGACGGTAGGTGGCGTGACGAAACATTTCGTGGAAATGCAGAACCAGGACATCTCCGTCCATTCAGGATTGGTGTATAGTGGGGCACCCCTCGCGGCAGTGACGGGGCTCGCCCATCTCAACGGGGAAACCGTGCGCGTCGTCGGTGATGGAGCCGTCTATGACGATCAAGTGGTGGTACGCGGGTCAGTGGATCTCGCGTATGGCGCATCAGCTGGCCCTGCGGCCTCAGAGATTTCAGTGGGATTGGCGATTACGCCGAACCCGTCAGGCTCGACCTTGGAGCCTGCGATCA
>ERZ1292632.883-Hain-H43-01um-R2-883-length-32190-cov-16_pt1 | contig 32190 bp, 37 predicted proteins | sample MGYA00564407_ERZ1292632 | MGnify/ENA primary metagenome ERZ1292632 (study PRJEB36523, sample SAMEA6512637) | groundwater metagenome | collected 2019-01-08 | study: AquaDiva: Metagenomics assemblies of 32 groundwater samples | reverse complement strand
TTGTTTTAGAAGATTTTTCTGTTATTGTGAATCTTGAAACCTTGGAAAAACATTCGAAAGACGGAGATATAATTAGCCCGGAAAATTTGATTAAAAGCGGAATTGTAAGTATGATAAAAGGAAAGGTCCCCAAAATTAAAATATTGGGCAAAGGAAAGCTTACAAAACAGCTGACAATTGAAAACTGCAAAGTTTCAAAATCTGCAAAAGAAGCAATAGAAAAAGCGGGAGGGATAATAAAATAGCAACAAAAAATCCGCATTTCTGCGGATAATTCGGGAGTCGCGACCAGTTCCAGAGTTCGGAATTGTCATCTATGTTAAGTATATCAGATTATAAAACCATGTCAAGAGGCAAAGCCCTTGGGGCTGTGGACGGCAGGGGATTTGCACCCCTCGGTTCCTGAATGACAATTCCGAACCAGAACTGATCGCCGCCCACAGCAAATTAATTATATCACAAAATAAATATTATTAAATTTGTAAAAATATGCAAAAGCAAAAAGGAATATCGTCAATAATATTTATAGTTATTATAATCGCATTGTTAACTGTTGCAGGTTTTTATGTCTACAAATACTATTCTGTTCCAAAAGCGAACACAACACCCGCGCCTCAAACTCAAAGCAACCAGCAAAATCAAGATATTGATAATCAACAGTCTCCTACATCAGAAAAACAGATTAGTCCGCAAATTCAAGTGATTAAAGATTGTGGAATTAGCGATTCTATGACCAAAAACGTGCCATTAGATAAAATTGATTTTGAAAAAGATATGGCATTAGTTTGTTTGGGGCAAAGTATAGCTAATAATTGTACCAATGCAAAAGCAGTTTTGAAAGGATCAATTAATGGTAATGAGGAAGAGGAATTAGTTGAAATAAGCGGTGCAGATTTTGATAGTTGCAAAATAAAGGAAACCATCACAAAAAATTCAACGTATCCTTTATATATTAATCAATATATAGAGTGTTTAACCAATAAAATAAATGCATTCGGCACTGGAAAAATTAAAACGCCAGCAGAAATTTTGAAAAATCCGGGAAATCATGCCGGAGGGCTTATAGCTGTGATAAGCTTGTTTTTTCTTAAGACAGATCAGGCTATAGAGGAACTTGGTTGCACTACTAATTTTAATTCCGCTGATTTAAAATAACAAATAATAATTTACTAAGTAGTGTTTAAAAATTTAAAATTAAAACAAGGTGATCCTTCGCTTGCGGGCTCAGGATGATTTATTCACCTCATTCATAAATCATGTGGTACGATAAAATATTATTTTTATTTAAAAGCAAAGATCTTAGAAGCAAATTTTTTATTGTAATTTTTCTTTTCGTTGTTTTTAGAATAGCCGCCAATATACCAATTCCGGGAATTGGCCTAGAAAATTTAAGGAAATTTTTTGCCGAAAACCAAGTTTTCGGCCTTTTGAATATATTCACAGGAGGAGCTTTAAGTAATTTTTCAATTGTTTTATTGGCAGTTGGGCCTTATATTACGGCCACTATTATTTTACAGCTGTTAACAATGATTTTTCCTGCTTTAGAAAGAATGTATAAAGAAGAAGGCGAAACTGGCAGGCAAAAATTTAATCAATACTCAAGATTATTAACCATTCCGCTGGCAATGTTTGAGGGTTATGGAATGTTAACATTATTTCAAGGGCAAGGAATTATATCTCCGCTTCCTATTTTAGTTTTAGTGAGTTCAATTTTAACAATTACAGCCGGAGCCATGTTTATGATGTGGCTTGGTGAAATTATTTCAGAGCAGGGAATGGGAAACGGAATTTCTCTTTTAATTTTTGCGGGAATAGTTGCAAGCTTACCAATGAACATTTTTCAAACATTCGTTGCATGGGATCCGTCAAAAATTCCTTCTTATCTTTTATTTTTTGCGCTGTCTATAGCAATTATAGCTGGCGTAGTTTTGATTACCGAGGCAAGAAGAAATATCCCGGTTTCTTATGCAAAAAGAGTCAGGGGAAATAAAATGTACGGCGGGTCCTCAACATATTTGCCATTAAGCGTCAACCCTGCCGGAGTTATTCCTATTATTTTTGCATTATCAATTCTTTTGTTCCCGGGAATGATTGCCAGTTTTTTGGGCGCAGTTCCAGGATTTGTTGGAACCGCCGCAACTGCCGTCGGCGTGTTTTTCAATAATACATGGGTGCACAATATACTCTACTTTTTACTAGTTATTTTATTCACTTATTTTTATACCGCAGTCACTTTTGATCCAAAAACAATTGCTGAAAATTTGCAGAAAATGGGCGGGTTTATCCCCGGCGTAAGGCCCGGTAAATCTACAGCAGATTTTTTAAAACACATATTAAACAGGGTTTTGTTTACTGGCGCTATATTTTTAGGATTAATTGCAGTTTTACCTTCGGCTATAGCAGGAGTCACAGGAGTTACCGGCTTTACATTTTTAATTGGAGGCACTTCTCTTTTAATCGTGGTTTCAGTTGTTTTAGATACAATGCGTCAAATTAATTCGCAGCTTCAAATGCGCGAATACGATACTTTTTAATTTTAGGCAAAAATGAAACAAGTAATTATTTTATTCGGCCCTCCTGGCGCTGGAAAGGGAACCCAATCTGAACTCCTTTCAGATAAAATTGGTTTATATCTTTTTGAAACTAGTAAAATTTTAGAAAGGGAATTTGAAAAAGCAAAAGATCTTCCAGAAGATTCTTCTGAAAGATTTATAGATTTTGACGGGCAAAAGTTTGACATTTTGCGCGAAAAGAAAATTTGGAAAGAAGGAATTTTATGCGATCCGCCCTTCGTAACTTATTTGGTAATTGAAGAAATAAAAAAATTATTTGAAGAAGGTAAAAATTTAATTTTAGCCGGTTCTCCAAGAACCATATATGAAGCAGAAAAAATAATGCCTTTTGTCCAAAATCTTTACGGAAAAGAAAATATAAAAACAGTTTTGCTTGAAATCAGCGCAGAACAGACAATTTTTAGAAATTCCCACCGAAGGATTTGCGAACTTATAAGGCACTCGATTTTATTTAATAAAGAAACAGAAACTTTATCTAATTGTCCACTAGACGGCTCAAAATTAGTGAGGCGCGAGGGTCTAGATGACCCAGAAACAATTAAGGTCAGATTAAAAGAATATGCAGAGAGAACCTTGCCAATATTTGATTATTTTGAAAAACACGGTTTGAAAATTAATAAAGTTAACGGCGAGCAAACCGTTGCGGACGTCCACAAAGATATTGTAGAAGCTATTAAATGATAAAAATAAAATCAGAACAAGAAATCAAAATGATGATAGGGGCCGGCAGGATTCTGGCCTCGGTTTTAAAAGAAATTGAAAAAAAAATAAAGCCGGGGATTACAACTTTAGAATTAGATAGGGCCGCAGAGGCTCTTATTTTGTCTATGGGGGCAAAGCCGGCTTTTAAGGGACACGAAAGGTTTCCTTATTCTTTGTGCGCCTCAGTGAATGAAAATGTTGTACACGGCTATCCGTCAAATTATGTTTTAAAGGAAGGCGATATAATTGGTTTGGATTTGGGAGTTTTATATAAAGGATATTATTCTGATATGGCAATTACTGTTGCGGTTGGAAAAGTTGCTTTTGAAGCAAAAAGATTAATTGACATTGCAAAAAAATCTTTAAGATTGGCAATTAAAAAAGTGAGACCAGGAAATACGGTGGGCGATATTGGAAATACAATTCAAAGGTTTGTTGAAGATCAAGGTTTTAGTGTTGTGCGCGATTTATGTGGCCACGGAATTGGAAAAGAATTGCACGAAGACCCGAAAATTCCAAACTTTGGCAAGCGCGGAACCGGAGAAAAATTGGTTGAAGGCATGGTAATTTGCATTGAGCCAATGATAACGGCTGGCGATTTTAATTTAAAAAAATCCAGCGACGGCTTTGGTTTTGCCACAAAAGACGGATCTTTGTCTGCTCATTTTGAACATACAATCGCCATCACCAAATTCGGCGCGAAAATATTGACCGAATTATAAAAAAGCATTATCTTTGAATTACCCGACGGCGGGTACCAGAGGGGAGATTTCTCGGGGAAGTCGGCCGTTTCAAGATTTTTCGCATCTATGAAGTGGTCGATCCAGATATTCACAATGAAGTAATCCTCCTCGTCCCCCGGAGGCTTAAACTCATTTTTTACTGTTCCCGGAAAAAAAGGAATAGGCATGCATTTGCGCCGCTTCTATGTGCCTTGTTTGAATTTGTTTCGCTTTGCGGGACATATTCGTCCGGGGGTTCTTTATTGTATTATGACAATATGGACCGGTTGGTTTTTTGTCGATCGACAAAAAACCAACCGGCTTTTAGTTTTTATGATATAATAAAACAATGAATCCTATTTTTAATCAAATACTGCTGCATTTATATGATTCAATAGATTACGGTTTTAGCTATAGGCTTAAAAAGGGTCTTTGGGTTTCTGATTATTTTGATCACTGGAAAAAAGAAATTCCGCTAAAAAAATTTCAAGATGGAGTTAGAGATTTAAACAAGCAAAAATTTATTCAAAAAAAAGAAAATTACGACGGATCGGTGATTGTTTCTTTAACAGAAAAGGGGATGTTGCGCGCTTTGAACATTGATTTTAGAAATTTAGAAAGAAAAAAAGAAGTTTGGGACGGAAAATGGCGGATTTTAGCTTTTGACATTCCCGAAGAATGCAGAAAGGGCAGAAACGCCCTAAGATACAGATTTAAATCGGCTGGATTTCACGAACTACAAAAGAGCTTGTTTGTTTATCCATATGATTGCCAGAAAGAAGTAATGGCGCTGGTCGCATTGTTCAAATTGGAGAAACACACAAGATTTGTTTTAGCAGATTTTATTGATAACGAAAGTTTTCTAAAGTCAAAATTTAAATTAAGTTAATGTAACAAAGTTGAAGATGGTTGGTTTTTTGTCGATCGACAAAAAACCAACCAGAAAGAATCGTGAAAGAATTGTTTTAGAATTGTTTTTATAATAGTAATTGTGGTAAAATTATTTAAATTGTTTAAATAATTTAAAAATATGAAGAATTTAATTACGGCGAATTGGAAAATGAATCCGAATTCGCAAAAAGAAGCAGAAGAAATTTTTAATGGAATTAAAAATGGCGTAAAAGATGCAACTGTGGAAGTTGTTGTCTGCCCGCCGGATTTATATTTGCCAGCTTTAAAAGGTTTGCCTCTTGGAGCGCCAGCCTCGCCGAGTCTCGGCGGGCAAAATATTTATTTTGAAGACAAAGGAGCTTTTACCGGAGAAATTTCTCCGGCAATGCTGAAAGATTTGGGTATTGAATATGTAATAATCGGGCATTCTGAAAGAAGAAAATATTTTGGAGAAACAGATGAAACTATAAACAAAAAAATAATCAAAACATTGGCAGTTGGTTTAAAAATCATTTTTTGCATTGGTGAAACTGAAGAGGAAAGAAGCGCTGGAAAAAAGAATGAGGTTTTGCAAAGACAGGTTCAGCAAGGGTTAAAAGACGTTGTTGATATTGATAATGTAAATGTTGCTTACGAGCCTGTGTGGGCAATTGGAACAGGAAATAATTGTTCGGTTGCCGAAACAAAAGAATCAATTGATTTTATCAGGCAATTTGTCAAAAAAGACACAAGAATTTTATACGGCGGAAGCGTTAAAAGTGAAAATTCTGGAGCTTATATTAAAGAGGCCGGAGCAAATGGCTTGTTGGTTGGCGGAGCTTCGCTAAACGTCGAAGAATTTGTTAAGATTGTAAAATCAGGTGAATAGTGGTATGTTTGGGGTATGAATGACGAGATACTAAATAGCGGACATTTTTTCAGCCCAAGTAAAGGGAATTTGAGTTTTGATGAAGTTATAAAGGAAATTAAGAGCTATATTCAGGAGCAACCCGAATTTTTTTATGATATTGTTGTTGGTTGCGATTCTCCGTCTTCAGACAAGCCGTTTTTTCCAATTGCAATTGTGGTATTAAGAACTGGCGCAGGTGGAAGATTTTTTTTGAGAAAAATGCAATATCCCGATAATTTTTTGAAAAGATTTGCCAACATAAACTGGAAAAATAGAATTTTGCAAGAAGTTTATTTGTCTTGCGAACTGGCTTTGTCTTTAAGGGAAACTTTAGAAAAAGAATTTGGCAAAGCTACCTCAACTTTTAACTATCAATTTCAATATATACATGCAGATGTGGGGGAGCAGGGCAAAACAAAAGAAATGGTAAAAGAGGTTGTGGGGCTAATTCGCAGCAACGGATTTGAGCCGTGCATTAAACCCCGCTCATTTGCCGCAACCGTTGTTGCCGACCGCTATACTTAATAAAATTTCAACTGTCAGCTCTTTTTAAACAAGGAGGAATTACTATGTCTAAAGACATTAATATTTTGGCTTTAGTAAAAGGATCGGAGCGATATATCTTTTTTTATGACGACAAGTCTATAGGGGAGACTTTACGCGTACTTGGCAGGTTTGCTTCAAACCCAGATTTAAGCTTTACATGGTATGACGCTGCGGTCCTATCGCAAAAGATCAGACAAGAAAAAACAAAGCAATTTCTCACAAAAGGATTTAGCCCGTGAACAGACACAGGCAATTTTACAAGGCAACGCCGCTATTTATATGCGGCTTTTAGCGTTTAATTTGTTCAAATGTTTATCAAATATCCTGTAATTTTAGCACATGCTAATTTTGTGGCATATTTCAGTGATGCCATAAATTGTAAAGCTTTACTAAATTGGGTATCCGGGCTTTCGAAAAAAAGTTGTAGAAAAACTGTGGGTTGCGGGAAAATGGATTTTGGTGTAAAATAGAAAATCATGGAGTCGTCAGAATTGAGGACTAAATTTTTAGAATATTTTGAAAAGAACGGGCATAAAATAATTCCCAGCGCTTCTTTGATTCCGGAAAATGATCCGACTGTTTTGTTTACCACTGCCGGAATGCATCCTCTGGTGCCTTTTTTGCTGGGAGAAAAACATCCCGAGGGAAAGAGACTGGTAGATGCCCAAAAATGCATACGAACTGACGATATAGACGATGTGGGCGACGACACTCACAATACTTTTTTTGAGATGCTGGGAAATTGGTCTCTGGGAGATTATTGGAAAGAAGACGTCATAAAATGGAGTTTTGAATTTTTAACAAAAGAATTAAAAATTCCATTGGAGCGGTTTGCTGTTTCATGTTTTGCCGGAGACGAAGACGCGTCAAAAGATGAAGAGTCTGCAAAAATTTGGGAAGGTTTGGGAGTAAAAAAAGAAAGGATTGCTTTTTTGCCAAAAGAAGACAATTGGTGGGGTCCGGCAGGGAAAATCGGTCCGTGTGGGCCAGACACAGAAATGTTTTATTGGAAATTAAATGACACGCCTGCTCCAAAAGTTTTTGACGCCAAAAATAAAAATTGGGTAGAAATTTGGAATGATGTTTTTATGCAGTATGTAAAGGATGAAAAGGGAAATTATAATCCGGCTTCGCAAAAAAATGTTGATACCGGAATGGGCATGGAAAGAACACTTGCTGTTTTAAATGGAAAAGAAAATATTTATGAAACTGATTTATTTTTGCCGATTATTAAAAAAATTGAAAAAATAAGCGGGAAAAAATACGAAGAAAATAAAAAAGCGTTTAGAATTATTGCAGACCACGTTAAAGCCGGAACATTTTTATTGGCAACAGAAATTGAGCCGTCTAACCTGGGCAGGGGATATATTTTGCGCAGATTAATTCGCAGAACAATAAGATATGCGAAGCAACTTGAAATAAAAGAAAATTTTATTACCGAAATTTATCCTGCAGTTTTAAGTGTTTATAACGGATTTTATCCTGAAATAGAAAATAAAAAAGATTTTATTTTAGAGCAATTTAAAAAAGAAGAAGAAAAATTTGAAAAAACCTTAGAAAAAGGATTAAAAGAGTTTGAAAAATTAGAAACAGTCTCCGGAAAAGACGCTTTTAATTTGTATCAGACTTACGGATTTCCTATTGAAATAACGCAGGAGTTGGCAAAAGAAAAGAGAATTGAAGTTAACGTTGAAGATTTCAAAAAAGAGTTGGAGGGGCATCAAGAGCTTTCAAGAACAGCGAGTGCGGGGATGTTTAAGGGGGGATTGGCGGATAATTCAGAACAAACCACAAAATTGCATGCTGCGGCGCATTTGATGCTGGCTGGATTGAGAAAAGTTTTAGGCGAAGACGTTTATCAAAAAGGAAGCAATATTACCGCTGAAAGGTTGCGGTTTGACTTTTCTCATAAAGAAAAAATGACCAGTGGACAAATACATGATGTGGAAAATTTTGTAAATGGTATAATAGATAAAGACCTGCCTGTTTGGTTTGAAGAAATGACTTTAGATGAAGCCCGCAAAATAAATGCCATGGGAGTTTTTGAATCAAAATATGGAGAAAAAGTTAAAGTTTATTTTATAGGAAAGGGTTCAGAAAATGTCAGTAAGGAAATTTGTGGCGGACCCCATGTGGAAAGAACAGGAATTTTGGGGCATTTTAAAATTATAAAAGAAGAAAGCTCCTCGTCAGGAGTCCGTAGAATAAAAGCAGTTTTAGAATAATCGCTCGAAAATAAGTTTTAGTCGGCACCGGCATCGCCTCGCCCCGCGGCTCGGCACGCCTTATTCTCGGCAGTTTTGCGCCGCTTCGCGGCGGCCATGCCAAAACTGCCTCCGAAGATGCCTTTAAAACTTATTTTTTCGCTTTTTAAAAATATATGGCAAAAAAAATATACGATATAAAGCCTCCTAAAATATCAAAAAAGACAGAAGATGATATAAAATCTTTTATTGCCGGCGAGAAAAAAACTCGTAGCAAAGGAGCTGTGGTAAAAAAACAGCAACAAAATGTTCGTCGGGGAAAAGAAAGGAAGTTCCCAGTGGGAAAAGTTCTTGCCGTCGCAGGAGTTTTAGTTGTTATATTAGCCGTATATTTATTTTTTGAACTGCCAAAAGCCGATATACAAATTTGGCCTAAAACCGATATTTTAAGCTACACCCAGACAATTACCGCCGACAAGACAGCCGATTTAAACGATTCAATCAATAAAGTAATTCCGGCGCAATATTTAGAAGAGGGAAAAGAAAATTCTCAAGAATTTCCAGCAACAGGGTCTGCTTCAAATGAAGGAAAGGCAACCGGAACTATAAAAATTTATAATAAATATAATCCGGTAACAGCAATTACCCTAAAAGCAGGCACTCACTTTTTATCTGATTCTGGAAAATATTTTGTGACTTTGCAAAAAGTTGTTGTGCCAGCGGCAAAAAAATCAGGAGGAAAAATTACGCCAGGATCAATTGACGCAAAAGTCCAAGCTTCAGAATCGGGTACAAGCTATAATATAAAACCTGCTAAATTTTCTGTGCCAAAATTAACCGGCACTCCTTACTATTACAGCATTTATGCAGAATCAAGCGCAGAAATGACGGGCGGGTATACGGGCAAAGTAAAAAAGGTGACTGACGACGATATCCAGCAAGCTAAAGATGTTTTAACTAAAAAATTATTAGAAGACGCAAAAAATGCTTTGAAAGGAAATATCTCTTCAGAATATGTTTTAGCAGACAGCGCTATTTCTGGAGAAGTAGAATCTTTTTCTAGTTCTGTAAAAGCAGGAACTGTAACAGACAATTTTACATATAAGGCAAAAGTAACGGCTCGCGCTTTAATTTTTAAAAAATCAGATTTAGACAAATACGCTAAAGATTACATCATTTCACAAATGCCGGACTCAAAAACCTTATTAGAAAAAAGCCATACTATAAATTATAAGCCAAAAAGTATAGATATTTCCGGCGGGAAAATGGTTTTGGATATAGATTTTTCGTCAGAAATTTACCAAAATATTGATAAAAATTCTTTATCAGTTTCTTTTATGGGAATGACCGCCAGCCAGATAAACAATTCTATTAGCAGCGAGTTTGGCGAGCAGGTTTCTAAAACCAAAATTAATCTCTGGCCGTTTTGGGTCGCCAAAGCCCCAAAAAACCAAAAAGTAATCAACATTGACTTGAAGTTTGAATAAATACATGAGAAATTATAAGAGAATAATATTTTTTCTAATATTAATTATTTTTGTTCTTGCAATCGCAGCAGCTGTTTGGTTTTATATGGCATACAAAGTTCGTTGGGAAGGGAAGTGGGTAAGAGAAAAATCAGATCAATTTTTTGGCGGAACAATAGAAATAAAGAATGAAACATCGTCAAATTTTTCATTTATTATAGACGTTTATGACGCACCGGGAGGGGGTAACATAGAAGGCGTAGCGCAAATAGAAGGCAACAAAGCATTATTTATATCAAAAGAATCAGACGATAAATGCCAAGTTTCATTTGAATTTAAAACCCCAATTTTGCTTTCATTAACAACCGACGGATGCTCTGGCGAAGCAGGGTTTGGAGTTTCTTTTGACGATGATTATTTAAAAAACGGAAAAATTGTTGAGTCGTCCATATTAGACTATGCGGGGCCGGACGAATACCTTATTTTTAAAAATTCTGATGAGGCTCAGACATTCGCCAATATGGTCGGGAAAGATTATTTAAAATTGTTTTCAGACAGTTCTCAAGTTGTTTTTCAGGAGGATGACATAGATGGTTTAGGCGCCCGCGTGCATTCTTTTGCAGTGAAGGGGTCATACACGTTAAACGAGGGTATTATAATGGTTTCCTCGCCGGATAAAATTTGGGCGGCAGTAATTGACGACAACATAGTCAGGTATTTTACGAATGTGTCCGAATACAAAGAAAAGCTTCCAGAAACCATAAATGAATGGCGGCAAGGATTTGCTGAAAATGAGGTAATTTTTATGAATAAATAGCATATGTCTGTGTACATTGCCAGAAGGGCTTGACCTTTTTGGGTTAATTTGCTAATATTATTGCTATACTAGATGAATTTAAACACCGACCAAAATAGCCAACAAGACTCTAAAAAAACCATAAGGGTTGAGGGCAGAGTTATAGAGGCTTTACCAAATGCCTTTTTTAAGGTAGTATTGAGCGACAAGAGAGAGATAACGGGCTTTTTATCTGGCAAGATGAGAATGAACAGAATCACAATATTGCCGGGAGACAGAGTGACACTAGAAATGACGCCCTATGACGAAACAAAAGGAAGAATAGTTTACAGATTAAAATAAAAACAAAAATAAAAACCTAAAAATTTTAGTTTTTTATTTTTTTTATAAAAGATGAAAATCAGGCCATCAATAAGAAAAATTTGTAACGACTGTAAAATCGTCAGAAGAGAAGGTCGGATTTATGTTATTTGCAAAAAAAACCCAAAACACAAACAGCGCCAAGGATAATTTCAAAAAACTATGCCAAGAATTGCAGGGGTAAATATACCCGAAAACAAAAGAATAGAAATAGCTTTAACCTATATTTACGGAATAGGAAATTCTTTGAGTAAAAAAGTTTTAAAAAAAGCAAACATTGATGCAAATAAAAAAGCGTCAGAGTTAACTCCAAAAGAAGTTAATGACTTAAAAGATTTAATTGAAAAAGAATATAAAATTGAAGGAGACTTGAGAAGGCAGGTTATGATAAACATAAAAAGACTAAAAGATATTGGGGCATGGAGAGGATTAAGGCATATAAAAGGTTTGCCCGTCAGAGGCCAAAGAACAAAAACAAATAACAGGACAGTCAGAGGCAATGTAAGAAAAACAATGGGTTCCGGCCGTAAGCCGTCGGCAGCGCCAACATAAAAATTAATGTAACCCTTCGTCCATAAAGACTCAGGGTGATTTATTCACTTCGTTCATAAATCATGGGAAAAAAACATATAATAGAAACAAATCAAGAAGAGGTAATAAAAGAACAGGAAAAAATTGATAAAACAGCCGGAAAGGAAGTTAAAGTAAAATCAACTATTGCCGGAGTCCAAGAGGGAAAAATATTCGTTTCTTCTTCTTATAACAACACGATAATTACTCTTACAAACTTAAGAGGCCAAGTTTTGGCATGGAAATCGGCAGGGTCAGTTGGATTTAAAGGGACAAAAAAAGCAACTTCCTTTGCCGCCTCAAGAGTTGCAGAAGCCATCGCCAATATTTGCAAAAAACTATCAATAGAAAAAATTGAGGTTTTGATAAAAGGAATTGGAGCCGGCAGGGAATCAAGTATCAGAACATTAGTTGCCCAAGGTTTAAACATTATTTCTATAAAAGATATTACTCCGGTTCCCCATAACGGATGCCGGTTAAGAAAAGTACGCAGAGTTTAACTAGAATTATGATATACGAACAATGTAAAACTTGCAGGCGTTTAGGCCAAAAACTCTTTTTGAAGGGCGATCGTTGTTTTTCGCAAAAATGCGCCATGGTAAAAAGAGCTTACGCTCCAGGCCCGCAAAAAAAGAGAAAAGGCGGAAGCCCTTCTGAATATAAAAAATCTTTGCAGGAAAAACAGACTTTAAAAAAATGGTACGGGCTTTCAGAACGCCAGTTTAAAAAATATGTAAAACAGACCTTGGCAAAAATGGGCAAGGTTGAAAATGTTTCAAATGAGCTTATAAAAGAATTGGAAAGCAGATTGGACAATGTTATTTTCCGCCTGGGTTTTGTGAATTCTAGAATTCATGCAAGACAGCTCGTTTCGCACGGATATTTTTTGGTAAATGGAAAACCGGTAAATATTCCATCTTTTAATGTTAAAAAAGGAGATATTATTTCTATAAAAGAATCAAAAAAGAAAAAACCAATTTTTAAAGAATTGCAGAACCAGTTAAAAAGAAAAGACACTCCTCTTTGGCTGACTATTGATAAAGACAAATTTGAAGGCAAATCTGTGGGCGAACCTAATTTAGACGAAGTTAAGCCGCCGGCAGAAATACCATTAATATTCGAGTTTTATTCAAGATAAAAAATAATTAAAATAATTTTATGATTCCATTACCGTTAGCGCCAAAAATAATTCAAAAGAAAAAAAACCAAGCGGTTTTTGAAATAGAAGGACTTTATCCAGGCTACGGAGTTACTATTGGAAATTCGTTAAGGCGCGTTTTATTATCTTCTTTACAGGGAGCTTCAATAACTCATGTAAAAATAAAAGGAGCTTCGCACGAATTTTCCACAATTCCCGGTGTTTTAGAAGACACCATAATGATACTTTTGAATTTAAAAAAGTTGAGATTCAAAATTTTTGAAGGAGACGTCCAAAAAGTTGAATTAAAAGTGAAAGGAGAAAAAGAAGTAAAAGGTTCAGATTTTAAAACTTCTTCTCAGGTAAAACTCGTAAATCCAGATATTCATATTGCCACAATAACAGATAAAAAAGCAGAATTGGAAATAGAGCTTCAAATTGAAAAAGGAATTGGTTATGAGCCAAAAGACCAAAGAAAAAGTTCGGCAGCCGGTTTAAAAAAATCGGAAATAGGAACAATAGCCACAGATGCTATTTTTACACCAATTAGAAATGTTAACTTTCAGGTTGAAAATATGCGTGTTGGCGACAGAACAGATTTTGACAAATTAAGCCTTGAAATAGAAACAGACGAAACTATTACTCCAGAAGAGGCATTTTTTCAAGCCTGCGAATTGCTTATAAAACATTTTAATGTAATTTTTGAAGGCAAAGTGTCTAAAGAGGAAATTGTCAAAGAATCTGCCCCTGCTAAATCTACTCCAGAAACGGGCGGAGACGCAACAGAAATTAACGTTGAAGATTTAAAATTAACCGGCAGAACGCTTAATGCTTTGTTAAATAACGACATAAAAACAGTTGGGGGAATTGTCAGAAAATCAGAAAAGAGCTTGTCCGAACTGGAGGGAATGGGAGATAAGGCAATGTCTGAAGTAAAAAGAAAATTAAAAAAATTAGGATTAGAGTTAAAAAATGAGGAAACTAAATAAAGGAAGAATGTTATCAAGGCCAAAGAACCAGAGAAAAGCTTTATTAAGAACATTAGCTACCAGTCTTTTTTTGCACGAAAAAATTCAAACAACCGAAGCAAAAGCAAAAGAGTTAAGATCTGTTGCCGAAAAATTTATTACAAAAGCAAAAAAGAACGATCTTTTTGCCAGAAGAATATTAGCAAGAGATTTAAACCCGGTAACAGTTAAAAAATTAGTAAACGACATTGCTCCAAGATACCAAGAAAGGCATGGAGGATATACAAGAATCATAAAACTTGGCCCGCGCCATTCAGACGGGGCAAAAATGGTAATAATTGAGCTTGTAAAATAATATGGAAACAGTTAAACGGGAAACACATATAATAGACGCAGAAGGCAAAAGCTTGGGCAGATTAGCTGCCGAAGTTTCAGTTTTGTTAAGAGGAAAAAACAAGCCAAACTTTGAAGCCTATAAAGAAATGGGTGATATTGTTATTGTAAAAAATACAGACAAAATTAAATATACTGGAAATAAATTAGAAACTAAAAATTATTTTCACTTTACTGGATATCTTGGAAATATGAAACAGGCTACTTTAAAAGAAGTTCTAAATAAAAAAGGCCCGAAAGAAGTTCTGAGAAAAGCCATTATGGGAATGTTGCCAAAAAATAAATTAAGATCAATCCAGATAAAAAGGCTTAAGTTTCAATAAAAAAAATGCCAAGAACAACAAAAAAAACAACTAAACCTGCCTCGCCGAGTCAAGGCGGAGAAGAAATAAAGAAAGAAATTGTACAAGAGGCAAAAACTCCTGTTTTTAAACCTACTTTTAAAACCGAAGAAGATATTAGAGAAGATGTTGTAGAGGAGGAAATTTCTAGAGAAATTGCAGATAAAATAAAAGAAGAAGCTGGAAAGCCCGACCGTTATATTGAAGCAATTGGAAGAAGAAAAACAGCAGTGGCTCGCGTCAGGCTTTATACAAAAGGAGAAAAAGAATTTATTGTAAATAATAAGTCATATCAGCAGTATTTTGCATTGCCAGAAGACCAAGAAACAGCGGTTTCTTCAATGAAAAAAATGAAATGCTTTGATAAGTTCAGAGTTACTGTAAAAGTTGAAGGCGGAGGCAGGCATGCTCAGGCAGAAGCGGTCAGACATGGAACAGCTAGGGTTTTGGTTGATTTCAATTTAAACTTTAGAAAGAGATTAAGAAAAGCAGGATTTTTGACAAGAGATCCAAGAATGAGAGAAAGAAAGAAATTCGGTCTCCGCAGAGCTCGTCGCGCGCCTCAGTGGGCAAAGCGGTAAAATACTAATTCAAAAGCGTGTCGAATGAAGGAAATGACGCGCTTTTTATTTGCCGAGAAACAAGTAGGGGGCGCGTTTTTTGTCTCGAGACAAAAACCTCACCTTTGAACGGCTCACACTGTGGGCCGACCGTATGAGCCATTGAAATTGATATTCCACTAAGTATCTATTGCAGAGAGTTTTTATTTTTGGTAGTATAATGCCAGCATCTGGAAAATTGAATACCCGGAACCGTCCAGCTCGTGGAAATTATCGCGGGCGCGCCCTCCACAATTGATCCTGCCCGGGGGGAAATCAGCCAGTCTCAAGAGATTTGGGAACCTTATTAGTTTCGCTCCGCAATCTGGACGAAAGGCTCAAATGAGACGGCATCCGGGTTAGCACAAAGCCCCTAAAAAGATCGCAGGCCGCCTACAGGATACTGTTTTAACTTTTTTCGCGGCGGAGGTGAACAAAATGGGATACTGGGACGCGACAGATTTAATCCTTCGTGCCAACGGTGGCAAAAATCCTATTTGCCCGGTTTGCAAACATGAGATGTACCCAAAGGATGATCATGGAAGGTTTATCTGCGGATGTAAACTACTGTTTGGATGTACCGGCGGGTTCGCATCAATGTCCATTCCGCAGGTTGATACAACTGGCATGACGAACGAGCAGAAAGTCGATATTCCGCCGATCAATCGGCTCAACTCTGCTCCGACCGAGGCGGAACAGCGGGTACTACAGTTTTTGGCGCGCGGGCCAGATTGCATGGACGACCCGGAATATCGCAAGGCCTGCGATGAGTTAGAAAAAGAACGCAGGCAAGTCCGTTGAGGCAGGCGGAGAACGGGTCTCCGCTTTTTTTATTATAATTTTAAACTGTACTAATAAGTGTGCGTACGCACACTTATTAGTACAGCTTGCATATATTTTTTGAAATTGGTAAGATTTAGAATATGCTTAAGGAATTAATTGACCAGTTTTATTTAGAGAATCAGAAAAATAGGGAACAGACTCGGTTTTATATTACAGACGCCGGCAAATGCCCGCGCGCTGTTTTTTTTAGGTTTAAAAATGCGCCGCGCAAACCCATGGATGCCAGAATTATGCGCATTTTTGAGCACGGCGAAAATATCCACAGAAATATTTTTAATATTTTATACAGGCTGAGGCTTGGGGTTACAACAGAAATTCCTATTCCTTCGCAAGAAATAATTTCCGGCAGAGCCGACGCAATTTTATGCGTTAATAATGAAAATTATGTGCTGGACATTAAAAGCATGAACAGCATGATTTTTAGAAATTTAAGCCAGCCAAAAGAAGAAAACGTTTATCAGATACAGCTTTATCTGCATTTTTTTAAAATTAAAAAAGGTATTCTGCTTTACATAGATAAAGACCAGCAGGAAATTAAAGAATTTTTTGTAGAATACGACGAGGTACTTTGTAAATCTTTGTTAGATAAATTTTACGCGTTAAAATCAGAAATAGAGGCAAATAAAATTCCAGCTCGATTAGCCGAATATCCACGAAATTGGCAATGCAGTTATTGCCAATTTAAAGACATTTGCAAAATAGCCAACGGCGAAGAAATTGGCTGGGAAGATTTTAAGAAAAAAATCGAAACTTTTGAAAAAAACGAAGCATAAAAAAACAGGGCATCTGCCCTGTTTTTTTATTAGAGTTATTACTGGATTATTTGTTCTGAGACCAGTATATCATCTTTGGTTGAGACATATAATTTTTTATCTTGCTGGTTAAAATATATTTTGACCGGCTTTATATCTGGAAGTTCCACCATATTTATTTCATTTCTATTGTCTACTTCGGAAATTTTTATTTTGTCAGCTAATATAAATATTACATAATCGCTATTGAGCCAGAGGCACTCGCCAATTTTTTCTGAAAACCTGTTTAAAAATATTTTTTCTGAATCTGGAAAATTTAAATATGCAAATAATATTTCATAGTCATTGCTCAAAAGTATTTTTGAGTGGTCCGGAGAAATTTTAATGCTTTTAACTGGCGAATAGAACGAGTCAAAAATTTTCATTTTCTCTTTTCCGGAAAAATCGGATTTATAAAGCAGATTGTCTTTTGAAACCCAGTAAATATTGTTTTGGTCAGCATCAAAAGCAATAACATTTTTAATTATCAAAACAAGCTTGCCCGTGCTGTTGTCATAAAGATTGCCATTTTTTAAAATAAACTGTTCTTTTTTTACAAAAGGGGATTGGGTTTTGTCTGTTGAGGCTCTAAAAGCAATATCTTTTTTAATCAATAAAATATGCTCTAACTTTGTTGCTTCTTTTTCTTTGACTGCCAGAGTTTTTTGATAATTAAAGTAGCCGTCTTTTTTAATTAAGACAGAGTGATTTTTAGGAAGCAGATTTTGTGTAAAAACAGAGTTTGTTATAAGGCTGGTTTTACCGATATTTTTTGAATCAATAAAAATTTCAGCCGGGCTTGGCCATACTCTTAAATAAATTCCTCCGGTTGCCACAACTTTTTTCTGCTCAAAATCAATTCTGTAGCCCAAAGAATAGCCAATAATAATTGGAGTTATAGAAAAAAACAGCGCCACACAGATAATTAATATAATAAGCCTTATTATCTTCGTCATATTTTATTTTCTGTATAGCATAAACCGGCTTTTGTTTCACTATTGACAACGGGTCAATAATATGATAAAATTAAATATTAGCTCTTGCTACCCCAATATCCACAGGAGATTTGCAAATGAAGTACGATTTGGTTGTTCAGCTGGGTTCGCAGGTTAAATACAGCCGGGATAAAGGCTATGAACTTGCTCCCCACACGGTTATGCGTACCGAGGCTTCGGCGATTGCTCTTACAACAGGCATTGCCGGAAGACTGATTGTGGTTGGCGGGTCAAATTTCGGCGTGAGATACGATTTTGAAAAAATCCTCACGCCGGCCAATTTTTCTTTTAAGGCTTTTGCCGATGCCGCATTTGAGCGCGACTCGGAGGCGGCCGTGATAAAGGATGTACTGGTGGATGACTATGGTATTGCCTCAAACCGGATCTTACCTGAAACAATGTCGGCAACAACCGAAGAGAACGCCGAGTTTCTGAAGATTATTCTTCGGAGGCGGCCTACGTTCAGGGGCGACGAGATGATCGCCATACTCACTCTGCTGTATCACATGGAGAAGGCGCTCCCAGTGTTTCAAAAAGCGGGTTTGACGGTGGATCCGTTGTTCGCCGAGAACGTCTTGGTTGACGACGAACCGAGTCGCGCCGATGCCATTTGCGCGTATTACGGTACGCCAAAAGGCGGTAAGCAGTACCCAGTGAATCGAATTCGACAACTCCTCGTTGACGGTAAATCGCTTATTGAGCTGATGAGTATTGCGAGTTGAAAATGCGGGGACATGATTCTCGCGGGTCTTCTGAAAAAGAAGGCCCATTTTTTATGTAAAAAAAATCGCGTGTGACCGCGATATTATCATTTATTCGAGCCATGCAACCGCGAGGTTGCGGCCGTCAATTCCGTTTTGTTTTCCCGCGAGAAATCGGGTATGCGACCAGTAAGCCGCCTCGTCACCACTAGTCGCGCAACATGTGCAGTTCGTTTTCCAGCTAATATTTTCTGGAGTGAAGCCAATTTTCAGGAGAAGTAGGCGGGCGAGCAAATATAAATCAACTGACGCCAAATTTTTTCCGAGCGGACTTCTGGTTGTTTTTTTCAAACATTTTGCCAAAAGCTCGGGATGCCTGCAAAGTTCGGGAACTTCAATTTCTTTTTTGTCTGTTTCCGGCGCCCAGCAGCAAGGGCCAATTCCTCCGAAAATGAATGCCTTTGTTTTTGCAGAGTCAAAATCTTGAGCCGTAACCTCTAAAATTCCCGGCTCATCGCGATTTTCACGCATAAGGCAACGATATCCGCCATGAATTACGGCAAGTTTTTCATCTTGATGGAGGCAGATAATCGGGCAGTCTGCATTAAAAAAAGCAATGGCAACTCCCGGTTTTTCTGTTATTCCGGCATCAGCTTTGATTTTTGTTCTTATAAGCCATGGCGCGAAAATATCATCGTTTTGGCCAAATTCTGCCACTGTATTTGTAAATTCAACAGATGGCGCGAATATTGTTTTCACAGATTCGCCAAGTTCCTTTTTGGCTTTTTCTATTTGCGCCAAAAACTGCTCTCTGGTTTGCAGAGAAGGGCTGAAATTGCCGTGCTCAAATCCAAAAATCTTGCGCTTTAATCTAACCTCGGATTTCATATTTTTCCTTTCTAAAAGGGCTTATTTGATATTAACAGAAAATTTGGTATTTGCAAGATTTTATAATATACTATAATTGTGAAACCAAAATATTTTACAGCATCGTATGGAGATTTTATAAAATTTGACAAAAAGCCAAACGAGGACTTTTATTTGCTTTCAAAAAAGTTTTCAATTTTTGCCGTAGCCGACGGGGTTACGCAGTCGCATTACAGTAACGGCGACTGCGTCTTTCCGGAAGGGGCAAAAGAAGCCGCAGAAATATTTTGTCGCGCAACGGTTGAATATTTGGAAGAAAATTTGGATTTAAAAAGCGCATTTAATTTTGCAAATGAAAAAATTAAAGAATTAAACGAAAAATATGGAATTGATAAAAAAATGGATTATGTTATTTATGATTGGTTTGACGCGGTTGGAGCCGCAGGATTTATTTTAGAGAATAAACTTTTTTATGGTTATGTTGGCGATTGTGGTTTAATAATTTTTGACAGTAACAATAAAAAGAAATTTCAAACAAAGGATGCTGTGGCGCCTGCGGTAAAAAAATTTAGGGAAACTTATAAAAATTGGAAGAAGTTTTCAAAAAACCAAAGAACCGAATTAATGCACAAAGACTTCAGAAATAATCCGAATAAAAAAGGCTATGGAAGTTTTACCGGCGAAAAATCTGTAGAAAATTATTATAAATTTGGAGCGAAAGATCTGGCAAAAGACGATTTGATTGTTTTTTATACAGACGGCACGGCGAAATTATTAAAGGACAAAAATTTTATAGAAATTTTACGTAAAAAAAATAAAAAAAATTTAGATAAATTTATCTTAAAAAAAGCCGAAGAAAATGAACAGGCTTATGGCTGCGACCGCACTTTTATTGCCGTAAAAATTGAGGCTTGATATTTTATTTTTTTTAGCTTATTATCAAGAATATTATGCTGGAGAAATTTATTATAAAAGGGGGAAAGCCGTTAAAAGGAGAAATTGAGGTGGGTGGAGCAAAAAATGCAACCTTCCCAATTTTGGCTGCAACACTTTTAACCAAAGAACCATGCATAATTGGAAACATTCCGTTAGTAGAAGATGTTTTTAAATTTATTGATATTTTGCAGGCAATGGGAGTTGATATTGAGTGGCTGGATAAAAGAAAAATAAAAATACAATGTAAGAATATTGACCCCAAAAAAATGCCGCATGAAATTATTAAACACTTCCGCGGTTCTGTTTTGTTTTGGGGCGCAATACTGGCAAGGTTTGATAATTTTAAAACAGCATCGCCCGGCGGATGCATTATTGGAGCAAGGCCATTAGATACTCATTTTGACGCATTTTCACAGATGGGTGTTGATGTAAAACAGAAAGGAAAATTTTATAATTTCAAAAAAAATATCGCTACGCTAAAAAATGAAAACGAGGTGAAAGAAGAAATTGTGCTTGAAGAATTTTCGGTTACGGCAACCGAAAATGTTTTATTGTTTTCAGCTTCATTAAACAAAAAAATAGTTTTAAAAATTGCAGACCAAGATTATCAGGTTCAAGAATTGGTAAAAGTTTTAAACAAAATGGGAGCAAAAGTGAAAATTGTCGGCGCGCACATTTTTGAGATTGAGGGTAAAAAAAATCTTAAAGGTTTTACTCACAACATTGTTTCAGATCCTATTGAAGCGGGAACATTTATTCTTTTGGCATTGGCGACAAAAGGCGAAATTTTAGTAAAAAATGTTGATACAGAATATCTTACATTATTTTTTAAAAAACTTAAAAAGCTCGGAGCCAATATAGAATTTCCAGATTCAAGGTCCGTAAGAATTCTTTATTCTCCTAAATTTACAATAGACAAAATTCAAAGCATGCCTTATCCGGGAATTGGCACCGATTTGCTTCCGCTGTTTGGGGTCTTGGCAACGCAGACAAAAGGAGCTACTCTAATACACGACCCTTTATATGAAGGCAGGTTGAAATATTTGGAAGAATTGAATAAGATGGGAGCAGATATAATTTTTTGCGATCCTCACCGGGCAATAATTAACGGCCCTTCGCACTTAAAAGGAATTGAAGTGCCAAGCCTAGATTTAAGGGCGGGAGCGGCATTAATTATAGCGGGTTTAATTGCGCAAGGCGTAACAACAATAAACAATGTTTATCAATTAGACAGGGGGTATGAAAAAATTGAAGAAAGATTGCAGAAATTGGGGGCAGACATCCGGCGAATTTGAAATTTAAAATTTGAAATTTAAAATTATTAAGTATGTTTAATACTAAAATTGCAATTGATTTGGGAACCTGCAATTCGCTGGTGCATGTGCAAGGTAAGGGGATTGTTTTAAATGAGCCGTCTGTTGTAGCAGTGTCTCTGGCCGATAACAGAATTTTAGCGGTAGGCGAGCCGGCAAAAGAAATGATTGGCAGAACGCCTTCTGATATAAAAGTTTACCGGCCGTTAAAAGACGGAGTAATAGCAGACTATAGGGTAACGCAAGCAATGATGCGTTATTTTATTACACGGTCATCCAAAAATTTAAGGCTATTCAAACCAGAGCTTGTGATATCGGTGCCAGCTGGCATAACAAGCACTGAAAGAAGGGCGGTTATTGAGGCAGCTATGTCGGCTGGAGCAAAACAGGCCTTTGTGGCAAAAGAGCCTATTTTAGCTGCAATTGGAGCTGGCATACCAATTAATTCGTGTTCTGGCCACATGATTATTAATGTTGGAGGGGGAACATCCGAAGTGGCTGTAATTTCTTTGGGGGGAATTGTAACCGTGCATTCCGTAAGAGTTGCCGGAGATAAAATTGATATAGCCATTGCCGAATATATAAAGAAAAAATATAATCTGGCGATTGGGACGCAGTCAGCTGAAGAAATAAAAATTAAGGTTGGCACCGCCCTTCCGCAGAAAGAGCTAAAGTATTTAGAAATTCAGGGAAGAGATTTAATTTTGGGTTTGCCGAGAAATATTAAAATATCAAACAACGAAATCTGCGAAGCAATTTCAGATGTACTGGCAGAAATTATGCAGGCTGCAAAAACAGTTTTATCAGAAACTCCGCCAGAACTTTCTGCCGATATTATGAATAAAGGAATTATAATGTCTGGTGGCGGGGCTCTGCTTCCAAAAATTAATGAGTTGGTCGCCCAAAGCACAGGAGTGCCTTGTTTTGTTGCCGAAGAGCCGTTGTTTTGCGTAATAAAAGGAACAGGTCTTGTTTTAGATCATTTGCCAGAATACAAAAAAGTAGTCATGTCGAAGAAATAAATGCACCGCTAATAATATAAAATGGAAAAAGATTTCGATAAGTGGAATAATATAAAAAAGAAATTAGAGAAAATAAATAAGAAATTTTTCTTTAAGGAGGGAGAAATTTGGTGGATGTCTGTTGGAGTAAATATTGCCAATGAATCTTGCGGTAAAGGAGAAATTTTTAGAAGACCGGTGCTGGTGTTTAGGAAATTATCTGGCAACTGTTTTATCGGCTTGCCGCTTTCTTCAAGGGAAAAAATTGGTTCTTGGTTTATAGATATTTCGATAAATAACCAAAAAAGATATGTTCTTTTGTATCAAATTAAAATGTTTAGCACAAATCGTTTTGAAAGCAGGTTAGCGACAATAGATGATAATGATTTCAAAAAAGTAAAAGAAAAACTTGAGCAATTGCTCAAGTTGAAATAATCGTCACCCCGCTTTCGCGGGGATCAGTGGGTAACCCCAAAAGTAAGTTAATTATAGCAAATTATAAAACCATGTCAAGAGGAACCGAGATTAAAACTTGCCAAAACTGCAAAAAGGACTTCACCATCGAGCCCGACGACTTTTCATTTTACGAAAAAATAAAAGTGCCGGCGCCGACTTTCTGTTTTCTGTGTCGTGTTCAGCGTAGAATGGCTTATTGTAACGAGCGAATGCTCTATAAGCGTGCATGCAATGCTCCAGACCATACTGAACAAATAATTTCGGTATTTTCGCCAGATAATCCTCAGAACGTATACGATCATACTGCATGGTGGGGAAACGAATGGGATGGCATTTCGTATGGCCGAGAAGTTGATTTTTCTATGCCATTTTTTGAACAGCTAAAGGAACTTTGGCAAAAAGTGTCAGATGTCGCGCTTCTTAATATTAATCCTGTAAACAGCGAATACTGCAGTATTACTGAGGGTAATAAAAATTGTTATTTCGTCTTCGGCGGAGATTTTAACGAAAATACTCTGTATTCCACCTACATTTTCAACAGTAAAGAGTGTATGGATACATATTGGGTGACTAAGAGTGAGTTTAATTATGAAACAGTAGACTGCATCTCGTGCACTCGACTCCAATACAGCTGTTACTGTGAAGAATGTTATAACTCTGTTTTTCTTTTTAATTGTCGCAACTGCCATGATTGTTTTGGATGTGTAAATTTAAAGAACGGAGCATATTGTATTTTCAATAAGCAATATGCCAAGGAAGAATACGAAGAATTTGTTCCTAGAATTATTGAGCATATGGACAAGATGCCTTATGTTGACAAAGGAGGACACGTTTATAAATTTGGAGAATTTTTTCCGGCACAAATAAGTCCCTTTGCATACAATGAAACTATTGCTCAGGAAATGTTTCCATTAAGTCGGGACGAGGCGCTTGCTCAAGGATTTAGCTGGAGAGAGCAACAAAAACGAAACTATGTTCCTACAAAACGAGCTTCTGAGTTGCCCGACCTCATTGCCGAGGTTTCTGATAGTATTTGCAACGAAATTATTGAATGCGATCACAAAGGAAAGTGTTCTGACCAATGTACAACTGCGTTTAAAATAACTCCCGTGGAATTACAGTTTTATAAGCAGATGCAAATTCCTTTGCCTCGTCTCTGTCAAAATTGTCGCCACTTCGCTCGAGTTCGTCAACGAAACCCAATTCAACTTTGGGAGAGAAAATGTATGTGTGCAGGTGTAACATCTGAAAGCGGAACATACGAAAACTCTGCTAAACATTTTTATGGCGATGGCCATTGTCAAAATGAATTTGAGACAAGTTATGCGCCGGAAAGGCCGGAGATTGTTTACTGCGAGCAGTGTTATAACCAGGAGATAGCGTAGCGATATCAACAAAAAGTAGTTTAATTTTAAAGTTGAGAGTTAGTGTCCTGCTATTCCAATATTTTTTGGAATAGCTCTGTAAAAAATGTGACAGTAAAATAAATTATGCTTATCGGTCATAAAAAACAGTGGGAGTTTTTGAAAAATAAGTTTGAGCGCGACCAGCTTTCCCACGCATATTTATTTACCGGTCAAGAAGGCTTAGGCAAAAAAATTTTTGCGAAAAATTTTGTAGAACTTATTGGTTGTAAATTTCCAGATTTAATGGTTGTTGAACCGGAGGGCGGAAAAGAAATATCAATTGCAAAAATCAGGGAAGTTCAAAATTTTTTAGCATATAAATCCTATAATGGTGGTTTTAAAGTTGTGATTGTCAACGACGCCCATTTAATGAACCAAGAGGCGCAAAATTGTTTTTTGAAAACTCTTGAGGAGCCCAAAGGAAAAACAATTTTAATTTTAGTGACGTCAAAACCAGAAATGCTTTTGCCTACAATATTTTCAAGGTGCCAAACAATAAAATTTTTAGGCAGGCCGGTCCAAGACCCGAAAAAAATTGATGAAGAAAATAAAATTTTGCAAGACGCGCTGAAAGTTGTTAGGTGTGAGTTATCAGAAAAATTTAAATATGCAAAATCAATTGATTTTGAAAAACAGAATGCGGCAGAAATTGTAGAAGTTTTACAAAAATATTTAAGGCATTTATTAATGGTAAAAATAGGAATTAATAAACCAGACCAGGCAGACGAAAACTTTTTGAAATATTCTGCTTTTGAAATAAAAAAGATTATAAATCTGACGGAAGAAATTTTAAATAAATTGCTTTTTACAAATGCTAATCCAAAATTGGCATTAGAAATATTATTAATGGATATTTAAAATATGACGCATAAAGAGTTTATCGATAAAGCAAGGCCTGAATTTGAAAAAGCTTTTAAGTTTTTTGAGGGCGAAATGGCAAAAATAAGAACTTCACGGGCCTCTCCCGCCATAGTTGAAGACATTACAGTAGATGCTTTTGGCTCAAAATTTGCCTTAAAACAACTGAGTTCAATTTCCACTCCGCAGACAAACCAAATTGTTATCCAGCCGTGGGACGCCTCATACATTGAGCCAATACAGAGCGCAATTTCAAAATCTGGGCTTGGCATGTCGTCATCTGTTGATAAAAATTTGATAAGGCTTAATTTGCCTTTTTTAACAGAAGAATACAGGCAACAGCTTTCAAAAACCCTTAATGAAAAAGCAGAGCAGTGCAAGCAGACAATAAGGCATTGGAGAGAGGATGCTTGGAATAAAATTCAGGATGCCCAAAAGGGCAAGCAAATTTCTGAAGACGAAAAATTTCGAGGTAAAGACGAATTGCAAAAATTAATTGACGAGTATAATGAAAAAATTAAAAATTTAATAGAGAAGAAAAAAAGCGAGATAGCTTAAAATTAAACAATAGGCTTTTTAAAAATATGCTTTCTACAATTTTAACTTTAGTGATAGCTTTTTTTAGTTTAATTGCATTAATGATTATCCATGAGTTTGGGCATTTTATTATTGCAAAAAAATTTGGCGTGAGGGTTGATGAATTTGGAATTGGATATCCGCCAAAAATTTTTGGCAAAAAAATTGGAGAAACAATTTATTCTATAAATTGGCTTCCGCTCGGCGCGTTTGTCAGAATCTATGGCGAAGAGGGCGGAATAGATGATTATAGAAGCTTTATGGGCCTAAAAATTTGGAAAAGGGTTTTAATTGTTATTGGAGGAGTGGTTGCTTTTTGGATGGCATCAATAATTTTATTTACAATAGTTTTTGGCATTGGCGCTAATATTCCAATTGGAGACCAAGACGTGCAAGGCGTAGCAAATTCTCAGATTAAAATTATAAACGTTGAGTCTGGATCTCCGGCAGGTCTGGCGGGGTTGCAGGAGGGAGATTCTTTATTGGAATTTAAAAAAATAAAAGATTTTCAGGATTTTGCAAAAAACCATGCAGGCCAGCAAATAAGCCTAAAAATCCAGCGTGACAATAAAGTTTTTGATATAAATTTAACCCCAAGAACAAATCCTGCGCCAGGCCAAGGAGCAATTGGAGTGGGTCTTGAAAGACTGGCTACTCTAATTAATAAACATCCGTGGTATGAGGCTCCGTTGCAGGGAGTAATTTTTACATGGCAGACAACGGCAAACGGAATCATAGGCCTGTACAGCCTTTTTGCAAATATGTTCTCTGGCAAAGGGGTTCCGCAGGGCGCAGAATTTGCCGGACCATTGGGCATCACGGTTTTTTTGGCAAGAGCGGTTGACTACGGTCCGGGATTTTTTCTTTATTTTATCGGAGTAATTTCGGTGTTTGTGGCAATATTCAATTTATTTCCAATTCCGGCATTAGATGGCGGAAAGCTCATATTTTTGGCAATTGAAAAAATAATGAAAAAACCGGTTCCTATAAAAATTGAGCAAAATATTACAATGATATTTTTTATATTATTGATTTCTTTATCAATTTTTGTAACAATAAGATTTGATATTCCGAGGTTTTCTGAATTTTTAAAGTCTAGTTTGCAAAGATAAATATTTCTATGCTAAATAAACTTTTTTCTTTTTTATCCGTTGATATGGCGATTGATTTAGGCACCGCTAATTCTTTAGTTTATGTAAAAGACAGGGGAATAATTATTAATGAGCCGTCTGTTGTGGCAATTAATAATAAATCGGGGCAAATTCTGGCCATTGGAGAAGAAGCAAAAAAAATGGTTGGCCGCACGCCATCTTATATTACAGCCACAAGGCCATTGGTTAATGGAGTTATTTCTGACTTTGAAGTTACAGAGCAGATGCTAAAATATTTTATTGAAAAAGCTGCCGCTTCAAGTAAAAAATTATTTGGCGCAGGATACTTTCCAAGGGTAATTATTGGAATTCCTTGCGGAGTTACTGAAGTTGAAAGAAAAGCTGTTAGAGATGCCGCAAAAAGCGCCGGAGCCAGAACAGTTTTTCTAATTGAGGAACCATTGGCCTCTGCTATTGGGGCAAAATTGCCAATTCAGGAAGCAGGAGGAAATTTTGTTGTTGATATTGGCGGAGGAACCACAGAGGTGGCAGTGATTTCACTTGGAGGAATTGTCGTTTTTAAATCTTTAAGAATTGCCGGCGATAAGCTCAATGACGATATTATACAGTTTGCCCAAAAAGAATATAAGCTTTTAGTTGGAGAAAGAACCGCTGAATTTATTAAAATAAACATTGGTTCAGCTATGCCCTTAAAAGAAAAGAGGGAGATGCCAATGCGCGGAAGAAATTTAGTGACAGGTTTGCCAGAAGAAGTTGTTATTTTTAACGATGATGTTCAGCGCGCCTTGGAAAGATCAGTAAAACAAATAATTGCTGCAATAAAAACAACGATTGAAGAAACTCCGCCAGAACTTTTGTCCGATGTCATGACAAACGGAATTTATTTAGCCGGCGGCGGGTCATTGTTAAGAGGCCTTGATGCTTTGATTACAAAAGAAACAAAAATGCCTTGTAAAATTATTGACGATCCATTGACCTCGGTTGTCAGGGGAGCAGGAATTGCTTTAGAAAATATAGAAACTCTGTCTGATGTTATGTCAAAAGACGAAGAAGGCGACGCTCCATTCTAATTTTGATATTATAAAGTAATGATTACAAAAGAAGAGGTCGTAAAAATTGCAAAACTTGCCAGGTTGGAATTAACGGAAGAGGAAATTAAAAAAATGCAAAAGGATTTGTCGTCTATTTTGGATTATTTTGAGTTGCTGAAAAAAGCCGGCAGACACCCGACGTCTATCCAGCTGGATAGACGTCGGGTGTCTAACCAACTGCGTAAAGACGAAGTAATGCCGCAGAAGGGGGAGGTGATTGAAAAGATAATTCAGGCGTTCCCCGATAAAAAGGATGATTATATAAGGGTAAAACCAATTTTATAATGGATTTAACAACTCTCACAATTAAGCAAGCCCACGAAGGATTAAAAGATAAAGAATTTGCTTCTGTTGATTTAACAAAAGCGTATTTAGAAAAAATCAAGAAAAGCGATTTAAATTCTTTTTTGTCTGTTACAGAAGACTTGGCAATAGCGCAAGCAGAAGAAGCTGACATAAAAATAAAATCTGGGGAATTTGGAATGCTTTGCGGAATTCCTTATGCAGTCAAAGACGCAATTTTGGTTGAAGGAGAAAAATGCACAGCAGCATCAAAAATTTTAGAAAATTATGTTGCTCCTTATGACGCCACTGTTATAAAAAAATTAAAAAATCAAGGAACAGTAATTTTAGGAAAAACAAATTTAGACGAATTCACAATGGGAGCATCGGGAGAAAACTCGGCGTTTGGGGTAACAAAAAATCCGCACGATAAAACGCGAGTTGCTGGCGGTAGTTCTTCTGGATCTGCTGCATGCGTGTCGGCAAATGAAGCAGGTTTTTCTTTGGGCTCTGATACTGGCGGGTCAATAAGGCAGCCGGCATCTTTTTGCGGAGTTGTTGGGTTGTGCCCAACTTATGGCGCTGTTTCAAGGTATGGTTTAATTGCCCATGCATCTTCGTTTGATCAGATTGGACCTTTTGGAAAAAATATTGAAGACGTAAGAACTGTTTTTAAGGTAATTTCAGGAAAAGATAAAATGGACGCAACAACGGCAGAATATAAATTTGAAGAATCTAACGCAAAATTAAAAGGATTGAAGATTGGAGTGCCAAAAGAATATTTTGCCAAAGGGTTAGATAAAGAAGTTGAAAAAATAATTCGGGTGGCAATAAAAAAAGCAGAAAACGAGGGGGCAAAAATTGTGGAAATTAGTTTGCCAACTACCGAGTACGCTCTTGCATGCTATTATATACTTGTTCCCTCGGAGGCTTCTGCAAACTTAGCGAGGTTTGATGGAATAAAATATGGACACTCCGAAATTAGAAATCCGAAATCCGAAATCCGAAACCTATTAAGTGTTTATTTAAAAAGCAGGGGAAAAGGTTTAGGAATTGAACCAAAAAGAAGAATTATGGTTGGGACATACTGTTTGTCATCGGGATACTACGATGCCTATTATAAAAAAGCCCAGGAAGTAAGACAATTAATACGCGAGGATTTTAAAAAATCATTCGAAAAAGTTGATTTACTATTTTGTCCGGTTTCACCTTTTCCGGCGTTCAAAATTGGAGAAAAGACGGATGATCCGCTTTCAATGTATTTATCGGATATCTATACGGTGGCTGTAAAATTGGCGGGTTTGCCAGGGCTCTCCCTGCCTGCCGGTAAAATTGGCGATTTACCAGTTGGTTTACAGATAATTGGAAACCACTTTGAAGAGAACAAAATACTTTCAATTGCCTCCGAGCTTGAGAAAGTGATATAATCAATTAATGAGCTGGGAATCATTCTATAAATTATTAGGAATTAGAGATTTTATTTATTTTATTTCAGATCCGCAAATACAGGATGCGCTTTTTCCAGTAAAGTTAGTTTTTGTTTTTTTTGCGATGTTCTTTTTGTGCGGAGTGATATATTTTATGATAAACTCCAGCTGGCTGCAATATAAATTTTTAGAGGATGTGACAGAATTTTTATCGTGGCAGTCTTACGGGTTGCGGGCAATAACAAAGCGGTGGAAAAAAATTAAAGAAAAATTAGACACAGGAGTTGAAGCAGAATATAAATTAGCAATAATCGAAGCAGATGATTTTCTTGGAGAAATGTTGGAAGAAAGGGGATTTTTGGAGAAAACTTTTCAGGAGTCGGTAAAAAAAGCCGGCAAAGGAATGTTGCCTAATTTAGAAGAAATTTTATCTGCGCACGAATTAAGAAATTCTATAGTTTATAATCCGGATTTTAAAATAGACGTAGAAACGGCTAAAAATATTCTGGCAGTTTATGAAACTACGATAAATAATTTAGGGGTAGCATAATTATCTAGAGAATAGCGAGCTTGTTCCAACCGAAAAAAGTATAGTGCTGATGGCAACTAAACTTATCAGCACTATCCAAGTAATTTTAAAAAGCGTTTTTGCTTTAATTTTTTTCATAGTTTTTTCTTTTAATGGTACCAGATTTTAATAAAAAACAAAAGAGGGGATTTTCTAAACGCAATTTATATTTAATCGCCGGCGGAATTTTATTTTTGGCCGTCTCCGCGCTGTTAATTTTCGCAGACATAAAAATATATAAAGAAAAGCAAAAACTTAAAACACAACTTGATGTTTATAAAAAACAAATTAAGGAAATTGAAGATAGAAACAGAGCATTAAAAGAGGGGATAGCAGAGGCAAATAACAATGATTATGTAGAAAAAATTGCCAGAGAGGAATTAGACCTGCAAAAGCAAGGAGAAAAAGTTGTGACATTTATAATGCCTCCAAAACAGGAAAAACAAGAAGAAAACACCCCTAATTTTTTTGAAAGTTGGTTTGGCTGGCTTTCGGGATCTTTAGCATGGATAAAAGATAAATTTTAGGGTATTATATAAATGTCGCTTCTGCGACCGAAAGCGGGTATGGTTCAGTGGTAGAATGTGTCCTTCCCAAGGATAAGATACGGGTCCGATTCCCGTTACCCGCTCCGTAATCCAACTTTTTGATTTTTTCCCTACGAAATCGCGGGCGGCGCAAAGCGCCGCCCATTGCGTTTTGAGGGGGGAATTAATTTCGCTCGGCGCGCTGTGGCGCGCCTCGCGGTTTAGCAAAATGAGGTTCGAGCCGAAGATTTCGTTGGCGGCGACCTTTTTCGCAAAAAGGTCGCTGTCGTTTGCGATTTTGTCTATGGATTCGGCTTCTTTTATCCAGTTTTTCATCGGTTTGAGCCAGCCAATTTGCTTTTGTTCAAGATTTGATATTTCTTCTTCCAGCGACTTTTTCTCGGACAACATTTTTGCTTTTTCAACTCGGTAAATTTCTTTCTCAATGTCCTGTTCTAAATAGCCGTCCAAAAGTCGCTGGAGCTTGGTTTGGATTTCCACAATTCTCTTTTTGTTTTCTTGAACAAAAGCTGTGAAAGATTGGGCGGTTTTGGTTTTGTCTTTTTCCAGCATCTTATTCAGTTCTTCCGCCCAATCTTTTTTCAAAGAAAATTTTTGAAGCAAAAGCGAAACTTGTTTGTCCAAAACTTCCTGGCGAATGCAAGGTTCGTTACATTTTGTTATTTTTGATTTATGGGTGCAATGATAGTAGGTGTAATAATGTTCGTTTCCATTTTTTTGTTTTTTAACCTTGTATTCGCCAGTTATTGCCATACCGCAGTTTCCGCACCTCAAAAGTCCGCAAAAAGGTTGTGGTTCGTTCTTTTGTTTATGATGAGGTCTTCCTCTTTGCTTCAAAATTTCCTGAACTTTATCAAAAATTTTCTTTGAAACTATTGGCTGGTGTTTGCCTTCATGTGTTTCGCCGGCGTAGCGAAACAGACCAACATAAAACGGATTGGAAAGTATAAAAGAAATTCTGTCTCGTTTTAGATTTTTTCCGCTTCGCGAGGTAATTCCTTGTTGCGCCAAAAAGTTAGAAATATCTTCAAGACGAGAATTGTTTTTTGCATAGAGTTCAAATGCTTTGCGAATAATTGCAGATTTCTTTTTGTCTACAACTACATTTTTAATTCTCGGGTCGTTTAAGTATCCAATGGGAGCAAAACCAGGATATTCTCCTCGTTTAACTTTTTGGCGCAAACCTCGTTTTGTATTCTCGCTCAAATTATCAACATAGTATTTGCTTTGCCCGAAAGCAATGTTTAACATAAATTTTCCT
>ERZ1292632.880-Hain-H43-01um-R2-880-length-32214-cov-6_pt1 | contig 32214 bp, 29 predicted proteins | sample MGYA00564407_ERZ1292632 | MGnify/ENA primary metagenome ERZ1292632 (study PRJEB36523, sample SAMEA6512637) | groundwater metagenome | collected 2019-01-08 | study: AquaDiva: Metagenomics assemblies of 32 groundwater samples | reverse complement strand
CTTCTTGGGAATAAAGTAATAATGATACTGATATTTTTTATAATGTTTCTCAAATTAGAAATTTCAGTTGTGTTCGTTTCGGACCAAACTGCATTTATGCAATAGCTTTTGACGATTCAAACAATACCGAAAGAGGCAAGGTTATATACGCTCTTTTGAGTGACACTTCAATACAAGACAACACTATATCTTGGTCTGTTATAAATACAACAGATCTTGCCGGAATAACCGTCAACGATGCCTTTGTTTTGACAGCCGATGAGATATGGGTAGGAACCAATGCTGGAGTATATAGAACTACGGATAGGGGTTTGACGTGGGTTTCTGTAAATGATGGATTATCTCCAACGATAGATGTAAGAGAAATAACCGCAGACACTAACACTTCTTTGGTATATGGCTACGGTTATGGTTATGGGACAGGTCTGGATTATTTTGATGTTATAGGAACGCAGGGATATTTGTTTGGATATGGAGTGGGAACTTTCGAATCTGATTTTTATGGAGTATACGGATATGGGTATGGATATGAATATTCTCCGCAAGGTGGAGATATACCTATATTCCATATAGCAACTAATTCTGGCGTCTATAGATTCAATGGAATGAGCTGGGATTTGATTGGCACGTCTAGGACAACAGATGCCCATAGCATTCATTTGGATGGAGAATATATATATGTTGGGACTTCTAGTGCGTTTTTGAGATCTTCAGATGGCGGCGTTACTTTTGAGGGAAATATTTCTACAGATAGTTTTTATTCTAACGGATTACTTAAAAATAAAACAACAAGTATTTTTACAAATTCACAAAATAGTTCCGAAGTGTCTGTGTCTCAATACGGCGGTGTGTTTATTTCTAAAAATGACGGCGGAAATTTTACAAATATTTCCACATATATTCCAGAAAGAAGAGTTAAATTCGCATTACAAAATCCGCTAAATAGCAGAATAATATATGCCATAACAGAATCTTCCAAGTTCGCAAGTGCGAGTTTTGTATTTTTTGTAGATTGTTCTGGAAGTATGAAATCTAATGATCCAGATGGACTTAGAATAGATATGGCTAAGCACATCATAGATCAGGTTCAATCGGTAGCAGATACCCCGACATACTATCAGATAGTTTCATTCGGTTTATCAGAAAAGGAATACGAACAGATAAAGGCGGCCGTCAAAGTAGATGCATCTCATTATATGGATGGAGCTGTTCTAAAGACAAATAGTTTGGCTTCTGGCTTGACATCTAGTTCTTCGGCTGCAAAGAATTTCCTAGAGTCATTGAGAAACATTGGAGAACATTATAGGACCCCATTGTTTGATTCCATACAAGTTGTATCGGCTGGATTAAATAAAGACGGTGCAAGTTGGCAGTATGATTCTACTCTAACGCAATATACTTATTCTGATACTATATCTCAATATTATCACGATCTTGATAAATCAATAATATTAATAACAGATGGTAACGATACTGTTTTGTCAAAAACTTTGGCGGACGTTCAGTTAACCTCAGGACCACTAGCTAATTTAAGAGGAAATATTTATATAGTTGCCGTTGGGCACAACATACATTATGAAAATTTAAAAAGTATAAAAAATGTAAATCCAGATCATTCTTTTTTATATTTTGCTCCTTATTCCGAAGATATTTATGATTCGACGCATCTGTCTGACGATGCATCTAAAATAATATTAGAAAGAGAACAATATAGAACAAGAACTGGTTATTGGAACGATGTGATTGACTTTTCTTCAGATAGAAAAATAACAAATTTTTTGGCCAATGCATTCGTTCCAACTGGAACTACAGTTTCGTTCAGGCTGAGATCGAGTAAAGATAAAGATATATGGTCTGCTTGGACTGCAAATATGTCTTCCGGATCTACTGTTTCGGTTGATTTGTTTGGAAGGTATTTGGAAATAGAAGCTTTATTGGTTAGTAATTTTTCTTCCTACACTCCTGAGGTTTATGGAATAAACATAACCTCCATATCGCCAGAAAACAGTTATGTATACTTCAGAGAACAAATATTGGATACTCCAGCAGAAATATCCGATATATTTTTATCTTCATTGGATGATACTTCTTTAAAAAATGTATCCGAAGAATTAATAAAATCAGAATTTGGTTTTATTCAATCGTCCACAAATGATTTTGGAATGTTTTCTAAAATACACAGAGATGGAAGATCGGTAATTAAAAGAAAAGAATGGGAAAATATAATTACCGTTGACGGTTATTTTTACTATACGGAAAATGGATCTTGGCCAGGAGATGCTACAATACAAATATATGACATTACGAATGGAATTATAGAAGCAACAGATCCAATAGATCAAGGTTTGTATTTTGCATTGCCGAGTTTGGGATTGATAATTTTTTATGATGAAGCTGATAGATCAAAGACATTCGCAATTAAAATAATTTATGATGAAACATCATATAAGATAGGATTAAAATTAGTAAATTATGCAACCAACTCCAATGCATTTAAATTGAACGATATATCTTGGATTTATTATGAAAGAGGAACATCGGTTGAATCAAGATCTGCTTTGCCATTTGCGCCATCACAATTGGGAACTGGTGATGTTTTTGGATTTGTAAATCCCACTAATTACCAAGTTGGACAAAATTTAGCTACAACATTTTCTTTACAGTATATTTATAAAGGCGGGGCTGATTTTACTGGCGGTGTCATCGGAGTTGTTACGGGACAAAGAATAAATTTGGAAGTTTTAGGATCAACAAATATATGGCAATATTACACACAAAACACATCTTTATCTGCGCCAAATCTTACAATTCCAACAAATGCAAATTATGTTAAACTTGATAGTAAGGTAAATGATGCTAATATTACTGGTTTGATTTTATCTGATGGCGGAACGGCATCTGATTTATATTATCAGATTAATCTGATAATGTCTAGCTCCATATTGAAAAGAGGAGAATCCTTATCTCTAGTTTTGGGAGATACTTCTGGCGGTGGGACAGGGTATAATACAACAATTTTGCAGGAAAATTTATTATTTAGCAAGACGGATCAAACCATTGGTGAGTTTGAAACGAGTTTTATAGTTGGTGACACCGCAAGCACGATATCATTGCCAACGGCATATATATCTGAAGGCAGTGGATCGGTTGAAACAGAAGCTTTCGACAAGCCTCTCGCTCCAAAGATAAATTTGTGTGGCTTTAATTCATCAAGATTGGTTGTTATATCCCCAACAACAGTATCGGCTGGTTTCCCATTTAATTTTGTTGTATTTGCCGTTGATAGCACTGGACTAATAGATAGAAGCTTTGTTGGAAGCATAACAATGTCGTTTTTTGATTCTTCTTTTGGAATACCAAATACCACTCAATATACATTTACTCAGACAGATAGTGGATCTAAAGTATTTAGTGCTTTTATTAATTCTACTTCTACTGGATTTTCTAAAATATCAGCTATATCCAATGGTAATACTTATCTGAGCAATCCTATAGTTGTTAGTAGTTCTAAAATTAAATGGGGTGATTTTAACGTATCTACTATTTTTTCAGATGGCAGGCAGGATATTGATTTTATTTCAAATTATTGCTCCAATGTATCATTATTGGATTTTGTTGGAATATCCGACGATATAGACTCTTTGGATGAAAATGAATGGGATTATATAATAAGCAAATGTGGTTCTTTATCTACCAGCCAGCTAGTACTAATTCCGGGGTTTAGGTATAGATCTGATTTTTATCACGGAGAGAGGATAGTATTGTTTGATGATATCTCTAGTTTGCCAACTAATTTGATAACTAAGCCGTCTACTCTGAATAGCGCATCAGAACAGATATCGGCTCTTGTATCCAATCTTTTGAACTATAGTTATATCTCCATTCCCATTCATTCTCCATATGAAAATATTTCAGGAAATGATATATTTAGGGGCAGAGGATTTGATTTTGAAAAATATAGGGATATATTAACCTACGGGGTATCTTCCGACACGTTGTCTTTTGTGCAAGATAAAGAAGCTGCAATAGAAATTTATTCGCAACATGGCAATGCCGACAGTAACATATCTTTTCAGAATTCAAATTTTCTAACTACTCAAACTACCGCATACACCAAATATGCCCTTATAATAGGCAAGAGATTTGGATTTGTTTCCGGCTCAGGTGGATACTCAAGCCGTCCAGGTTATTATAGAGGTGATGTTTCATCTCGTGTTGGACTTCCAACCTCATCTACTGTTTCCACTACTGGATTAACGGCTGTTTTCTCAGATACATTATCTAGGGCATCCATACTAGATAAAATTAGGAATAGAAGCTGTTATTCTACTACTGGGGCTAGAATATATTTGTCTGTAGTTGGAGAGACAATAGACGAAAATAGTCAAGATGTTTCCGGACAAATGGGAACCGTTATTGCTAATTTGTCTTACAATGCAGACAATACTCCCAAATCACCAGTTAAGATTGCCTTGAGAGCCATTGCTGATAATTCACAAATTGCCAGAATAGAAATAATTAGGGTAATGGTGGATGATTATGCATCTGGTTTGGATGTTCTTGATAGCAATTCCACAACAATAGATGTATTCAATAAAACTAATTTTGGAGAAGATACAGGAACACTAGAGTTTACGGATACCGATTTAAATACAAAATCTGTAAAAAACCAAGAAGTATGCTATTATGTCAAGGTAACGCAAGTAGATGGACAGGCAGCTTGGTCGTCTCCAATATGGTTTAACTATGGAAGAACGGTTGGAATACAAGCTAGTTCGGCAGTAAGCGCATCTCAGATAAACGGCGTGACTCTTTTGAACACAGGATCTGGGACTACTCACGGAGATTTTGGAGACATACCAGCCACTATTACTGGTTCAAGCCCATTATTTACTTTGCCAGCATCTCAATTAAACATATTGATAAATAGTGATAAAACACCTTATTCTAAAACTAGACAAATATATTCCAATAAAAGTTTATTTGTTAGCGATAAAATATCAAATATAACTGGAATTAGATTGTCGGCAAGTTCTGATCAGAATGTTCTTTATGGTACGCATTATATAGCATTTATTCCGTCTATTGCAAATTGGACCACTGATTACCTGATTTCAACAACGGATTTATTGAAATCATATTTGAACGGGCAGGGACAAACAGATTCGGCATATAAATTCCTTAATGATGCGCAAGATCCATCTGGAGCAAGGACAAATAAAATATATCGTTCTTTTTTGTTTGGCAATATGTGGCAGTATAGTAATTTGACAGATTTTAAAAGCACTTTGTCTCTTGAACAAGACACAGTTTTTTCTATCTCTGGAACAAATAGCCCAATAGTTAAAGATCCATACCTTTATAGGAATGGAGATTTGTGGTATTTGGCTTATGCTGGTTATAGTGGAAATTATCCGGATAGACAAGATAATATACTTAATGTAACTTTCCCGGTAGCCGGTACAGATATAGATCAGGAAAATTACAATAGAGTTGAAGAGTTTGCTGGACTTCTTGAAGTAACGGCTGCCGATCCACTTAATTTCGGATATAACCAAATTATTTCATACGCAAATAATAGTAGTAATGTGGGACAAAGATCTTTTGTTAATCAGTTTGCGTTGCCCAATATATTTAACAATGGCAATGATGAGATAGCTTATTCTTGTTCTCCAAATATAATACAAGCTGCTTCAAATGATTATAGGATTTATTATCTTGGATGGTTTAATGGCAAGGCACCTGGAACTGCTGACAATCCTAATCCGATACTTGGCCTTTTTTGTTATCAGTTTACAAGCTTCGATACGATCAGTTCCGGCACAACAACATTAAGTTTTGCCTTTACTAATACTTCTTCGGAATGTCCCGAAACATACCTATCTTTAGGGACAAGAAAAAGTTCAAATGAGAATTTTAATTTCATAGAATTGGCCCTTAGACAAATGAATTCTTCAGATTCAACTTGGCCAAAAATAAATCCAGCTTATTGTTTGCCTTGGTTGTGGTGCTCTGTTGCTAAGCACGATAATGGTGTGTATTATGCCTTTTTTAACGTTATAAATCAAACCACACAGTCTACGTTTAGTACAGCGACAGATAGTATCAGCACAGGTATTTTATTCTCTACAAATGGCTTAGATTTCTTTGAATACAACCCTTCTGATGATAGCCAAAAAATAGACAATATTCCGGGAATTTATTTTGTTCATCCGTTTAAGTTCTCTGGCGAATGGTATATGTCATATAGAGATTCCATTACGGGTAGAGTTTCTTGGACACGTTTTAATTGGACTCCTAAATTTTCTCTTTCCCCTACTTCCTAATATTTTGTCGTATTTAAATTAAGTTGAGAATGGCTGTTCTGCTTCAAACTATATTGAGAGAATGTTCTTATGCTTGAAAATAAAAATCAAAAGATAATTGGAGTGTTATAATGTTTTTTCATATGAGCAATTTAAATCGCCAAGACTATTCTGGCTCATCAAAAGGTTCTACTTTGAGAGCAGGTAGAGGTTGGTGTCAGTTTGAAGGAGAAAGATCTAAAAGTATTTGTTTGGAATGGTATTTTTTCAAAAAAGGTAGTTGTCATATTGGTTTTAGTATAGACGATGAAGATTGGACATTTAAGTTTGCTATGCCATTTTTGTTTTCTTTTTATTTGTCTTTTCAGGGATTTAAGTTCTTGTACAAAATATCTCCAAAAATAAAAAGAAAATCATTTTGTAATCCGAACGAAACAATAGAACTTATCGATGAAAGAGAATGTAGCATATCTGTCCATGATGGAGCAATTTATATTTATCCTTGGAAAAAAATGAATGAATGGAATAGAGACGATCCATGGTATGTGAAAGGCATATCTTTATATTTTAAAGACTTTATAATGGGTCAATTGAAAATGTCTGAGAAAGATATCTGTGTAGAGAATATTGCTATTCCCATGCCGGAAAGAACATATGAAGCAACCACAGAATTAAAAGAACAAACCAGGTGGAGATCAAGATTTCCATTTTCTCTTTTTAAGAGAAAAAACTTAAGTGCTTGGGTGGATATACCGAGCGGAATACCATTTCCAGGTAAGGGGGAAAACGGTTGGGATTGCGGAATGGACGGATTGTTTGGTACGGGCGTACATTTAGATCGACCGTATCATTGTTCATATGATTTACGGTCTTCTTCGATAGCGGCAGTAGTCAGATCTGTTTATAGAAATAGAGAAAAATATGGATGTAAAAATTGGGTTCCATCCGAAAGGGATATGACAGATTGGTTTAAGGAAAAAACCAATAAATTAGAAGACAATATGTCTTGCGGAACAAACATTAAAGAATAAAAGGGATTTGTCGTATTACATTAGTATTGTAATACAGGAGCATATATGCCAGATAAGATTGTTACATTCAAGGTTTCGCAGGAGATGTACGATCATCTTATTAGATCTACACACGAAAAATCGTTGCGAGATCAAAGAAATTATTGTTTGTCGGATATGATCAGGATGTCTTTAGAGCAATCGTATCCAATGGAAGAATTAAATGTGCTCCCAGAAAGAGGATCTGGGAAATGCAAGAAGAACAAGTAAGAACTGGAATAATTTACTGTGCAACAAACAAGGTCAATGGAAAGCAGTATGTTGGACAAACAAGAGTGAAATTTAAATACAGACAAAGACTCCATCATTACGAAGCTTTTAAGGTTAAATCAGATACTGCGTTTCATAGAGCTCTAAGGAAATATGGCGAAGACTGTTTTGATTGGCAAGAAATAGTAGAGTGCGATGTAAATTATCTAAATGTTTGCGAAAAACATTTTATTGATAAGATGGAGACTTTAGGAGTTAATGGATATAATTCAACAAGCGGTGGAGAAAAAGATTTTTTTGTTTCAGAAGAAACACGAAATAAATTACGGTTAGCCAATATTGGCAAAAAGCATACCGAAGAACAGACAAGAAAACAAAGAGAAAGCATATTGAAAACAATATCGGATATGCTGTATCATCCAAATTTAGGTATAAAGCATTCTAAAGAATTTTGTGATAAAATTCGAGAGAGAATGACTGGGGAAAAAAATATAAATTATGGAGCAAAGTGCATAACCGAAGAAATGAGAAGGAAGTGTTCTGAACGTGGCAAAGAACTTGTAGGAGAGAAAAATCCATTCTTTGGTAAAAAACATACCAAAGAATCTATAGAAAATGGAAGAATAACTCAGTTTAAATTCGGTTTGTTGCCGACAAATAAATCTGGATTTAAAGGAGTAAGTTGGCATAGTCACAATAAGAAATGGCAAGTTATTGTCAATAGGAAAAGAATAGGATATTTTAAGGATAAGATAGAGGCGGCAAAAGCTTGGGATAAAGCAGCTGTTGATATGTTAGGTGCAGAAAACGTTACAACAAATAAAGATTTAGGGCTTTATAATGAATAAAAAAGATCAGAAAATAATATTTTGCGGCAATTTGCACGACTGCGGGGGATATTCGTATCTTAATAGATCTTACATGCGAGGTCTTATTGATCGTGGTTGGAATGTTGGGGCCGAAGCCATTAATGGAACAAGAGAAACATCCGATGAAGAACAAAAGTTTTTCGATTCCCTTAGAAGATATAATGCTGATGGCAAGGCAATGCCCTACTTAGATCCAGATTTAATTAAGATAGTTTCTTTTTTGCCTCTTGTAAATATACCAAAATTTAAACATAACGTTATATATACAATGATGGAAAGCCTTAAGGTAAATCCAACATTTGTAAATAATTGCAATAGATTTTATAACTCATGTTGGACTCCAACCAATTATAACGCCAATGTCTTCAAAGAAGCTGGATTGTCAATCCCGGTTAAAGTTTTACCAATAGGCATAGACGATATGTATCAACATGAAAACTCAATTGATAATTTCTTTTTAAATTATCAATCTTTTCCACAAAATGCTCCTATGGAGCCTCAAGGGTTCAAGTTCATATCTGTATTTAGATGGAGTTTTAGAAAGGGATTTGATGTTTTGATTAAATCCTATTTGAGAGAATTTAAAAAGAAAGATAATGTTTCTTTGATATTGATTTCTCGTCATGCGGCAATGAGCCACGATAAAAGATTTGAAGAAGCAATAGAAAGAGATATTCTTAATCTTATAGACAAGTATGGACATATTGACTCGCCTCCTATTTATTGGTGTAAGGATATTATGCCAATGGATTTTATGCCAAGCATGTATAGGATTGGTGATTGTTTTGTGTCTACATCGAGAGGTGAGGGTTTCGGTATACCAATGTTAGAGGCTTCAAAGATGGGGTTACCGTGTATTCTTCCAAACCATACTGGATTTACTGATTATGCAACAAATGAAAATTGTTTCAGATACGATGTTGATAGATGGGTAGTTTGTAACGATGTGCCAGAATGGAATGGGTGGGTGACTAGGGACTTTTCTGGTCAGGAATTCCCATTGTTTGGTGAAGATACCGTGAATGAAGTTTCATATCTTATGAGATTTGTTATGGATAATCCAGAAATGGCAAAGAAAAGAAATGAAAAATTAAATGAAGTGATTAGGACAAGATATTCTTGGGATGTTTTGATTGACAAATGCGAAGAATATCTTAATGATATTATAACTAATATATAGGAAACATAAATGTTAAAAGCAAAGGTAATTGTTCAGTTAAAAAAAGAAGTTTCCGATTCTGAGGGATTCGCCGTTAATGACGCTCTCAATACGATTCAACCGAATTTGTGCCGACAAGTAAGAGTAGGGAAGACATACTACGTAGATCTTCAGACAGAAGATAGGGATATGGCGGAAGCTGGAATTCTTAAAGTATGTCAGGATATTTTGGCTAATCCGGTTATTGAGGAATATAGTTACGAAATTTATTCGGAGTAAGAAATGAAACTTGTTGCCTTTTATCTTTTTTGTGGAGAGATAGAACATCTTAAGGTTAGCCTTGCGCAAACCCAAAAGGTTTGTGACGATGTTTATATTTTTTCTAACAAACAAAATATAAAAATCCTAAAAAATAACTCATTTTTTGATAGTTGTAATATTTTCGAAATAGATTGGAAACAAGATTTTTCTTCAGCTAGAAATATATCTTTGGATATTATACACAAGAACACCGAACTAACAAATTCAGATTGGATTGTTTATATAGATAGCGATGAATGTTTTGATGCCAAAACAGTATGGAAATTAGATTCTATTATTAGTATGTATGCGACTCCATCGGTATGTGCGTTTTCCGTTCCTATTGTAAATAATGGTAAGGTTTGGTTTTCAGAAGATTTATCCATTCAAACAACAAATAAAAGAGAGTTGCAGGATAGATCAGTTAGAATATTTAGAGCTTCTATGGGATATATGTTTAAGGGAAGATGTAGGGAAACTATAGACATAAATCCAAATTTAGTTTTTCCAATAGATGATATTGTTATTTATCACCACGCTTATAGATATTCTGAAGAAACTCATAGATTATTAAACAATAGACAAATTAAATTTGTTTCTTGGAGTCAAATGTCTTCGTTACAGAAAGAAAAAGCTATTGGTGAGGAATTGGAAATTTTGAGATATATATCAGATACTGACGACATTGTTCTAATAAATAAAAATAAACATAGACCAAAAGTAGGTTTTTTCGCACTTCATTTTGATCCGCCACTTGGTGGAGCTGAAAGGTCTATGTCTGATTATTTTAATTTATTAAAAGAAGATTATCAGATAACTGTATTTTGTTTTTTAAATTCAGACGGTAAAAGATTTCAAAGTAAAGAAGTTATTGAAAGAAATGGATTTACGGTCGTGCAAAGTCCATTGCCAATAGATAGAACGGCAAATGATTTTATTAGAGAACAAAGCCCAGATATAATAGCAACACAATTGCTCGGTTCGGATATTGTTATTGATTTGGCCAAAAGAAATAATATACCTTGTGTTTATTTTGTTCATGGATTGTTTGAAGATGTGTGTCAACACTATTTGTTGGACAGTTGTCCACATAATGATTTATCTACATGCCCACTTTCCAACACCTGTCCCAATGCAGCAACTATAGCTAGACATTATATAACATATCTTGCATGTAGTAAGATTGTTTGTAATTCAGAATACACTAAAAATATACTTACAAGATTTTTCCCAAACATAGATAATAAAATTAGTGTAATAAATCCATATATAGACACCAATATATTCGATTATGGCCGTAGGGAAAAGGGATATCGATCTAAGAAAAAAGTTATGGCTGTTAATTCTATGCCAGCAAAGGGTAGGAATGTGGTTATTAATTTAGCTCTTGTTAATCAAGACATTGATTTTATTTATGTTGATAGTAAACCGGAAGACGAAAAGGATTTGTCTTTATCTCGAAATATCAAGCTTTATGGCAAGGTATCTAAGGAAGAGATGTCTTCTCTTTATCTCGAATCCGATCTTGTTATTTGCCCAACTCTTATGAACGAGACGTTTGGATGTGTGCCGTGCGAATCCATATTGTGTGGAACGCCAGTTCTGTGTTCCAATAAAGGGTATCTTCCTAATATTGTTAAGGATGGCAAAACAGGATATTCCATAGACGGATATGATCATGAGAAGTGGGAAGAGTATTTAAATAAAAGTTTAAATATGAGTATAGACGAAGATGAAATAAAAAAATTAAAAAATTCAGTTGATTGCAACGACAATAGCAATAAAATAAAAAATATATTTAATAGTATTTTGCCACAAAAAAACACAACCGATACTTTCATTTCAAATAAAGATTTACAAACAATCGAATATATTCAACCACAAGGTGTGGAAATGGTAAGATCAGATAAAAAGAAAATTTTGTTTTTAGCTAGATTTTTTATGCCTCCATTGGGTGGTGGAGAATATTTCAATCTTGCAGTTTTAAGATATCTTAAAGAAAACGGATATGATTGTTCTGCCGCATGTTATGCAGATCCAGCCACTGAACAGTTTTTTACTTCAAAAAATATTTTGGATTGGCATGGAATTCCAGTAGATCAAATTATAGTGAGGTCACATTCCGATATATTGGCACATTTGAGAACAAAAAACCCAGATGTGTTGATAACACAGTCTTTTGATGCTCCATCGATAATTGCTGCTGCAAAAAGTTTAGAAATAAAAACAATATTTGGTGTTCATTTTTGGAGAAATATATGCTCTGTTGAAGATAATTTTGTAAATATGTTGAATCGTCCTTTATCGTCCATGGTTTTATTAAAAGATTATCATGGTATTTTTACTGAATCTGATGCGGTATATGTTAATTCAGATTTTATGAAATTGGCAGTTAAAAGATTAGTTGGAGTCGATATAGATAGAATAATATATCCAATAACAGATACCAATAGGATTGTGTCTAAATCAAAGCAGCCTAAGTATGTAACTATGGTTAATCCAGATATCGGAAAAGGTGGAAAGATTCTAATACATCTTGCTAGATTAATGCCCGATATTCCATTTCTTTGTGTTGGTAGAGCTGGCGAAATAATACCAGATAATATTTTAATAAATAAAGCTTTGACGCAAGTTCCAAATATTAAAATTATAGAAAAAACAGATGATATGTCTTCGGTTTATGGACAAACCAAAGTAATGATTTGTCCTTCTTTGGTTGACGAAACATTTTCGATGGTTTCATTGGAGGCCATGTGTAATGGAATTCCTGTTTTAGCATCACCAAATGGAAATTTCCCGTATTTAATACAAGGTGGCGGGATGCTATTAGATCCGGCCAATGTGAGCTTATGGGCAGAAGCCATAAATTGCTTGTTTTCTGATTTGTCTTTTTATAGACAAATGTCCGAAGAGGCATTAATGATATCTAAAAAATATCAGCCAGAAATAGAATTAAAAAAATATAAACAAATGGTAGATTCATTGTTGGGAGAATAAAATGGCTCGTTTTTCTTTAATAACAAATTCATTTTGGGGTGGAGTAACTAGAGTTTTTAATACATTGGAAATTCTTCTAAAAAAAGAATATCCAGATTCTACGGTATTTAAAGAATTTTTATCTACAAACACGTTTTCTTTTTCTATATTGAGAGATATTAGATCCAATCCCCCAGATGTTTTGTTTATAGGCGGGTGGGACAATACGCTAAAAACATTAGTTCACAATATAGATAGGAACAAAACTAAGGTTATATTGGTTTGGTGTTCTCCATTAACTCAGGTTGATCTTGGTGGAGAACTGGGAAGATTTTTGGATGTGTGGAATCTTTCTCAATCTGGAATGATCAGTAATGTTTGTCTTGGTGTAGAATCAAATTATCAAGCTCTTAATCCGACCAATAAGTCCATATCTTTCACTCCATTTTATTTCGAAGAAAATGAACTAGATCCATATAGGCAAATAGTTGAAAAATCTTCAGAATTTGATTCCAGCAAAATACATTGTGACTTTTTTTGTGCTCCGTGTCCAAGAAAGAACATATTCGCTCAAATATGTTCTTTGTCGCAATTTAAGGAAAATATCAATCCTCATTTTAATTATACAGATGCCGGGGAAGGAATGCGATATATAGAAGCAGCTTCTTCTTTATTGTCAAATATAACTAATCATGGATTTCTAGAGACACAAAATTATTTTTCCTTAATAAGGCAAATGGATTTTGGTATGCAGGTTACATTGTCTGAAAGTTTTAATTATGTCGCAGCTGAGCATATGTATATGTCGATACCAGTTGTTTTATCTAAAGCTACTCCATTTGTCAGATATCATAACGATGATATATCTGGGTTGATTGTCGATAGTCCGGAAGACACACGACAGATATCTGAAATTGCCGGAAAAATAATTTTAGATCCAGTTTTTAGAAAAGAAATGGGAGAGGTATGTTTTCAGTACATTAAGAAGTATAATGATAGCTCTAAAAGTATATTTACCGAAAATATCAAACAAATGATTTCGAAGGGGCAATGATTTTGAGAATATCTTTAGTTGGTTCATTTAATTTAGCCGATGGATATCTTGGAGCTGCACGAGCTCTAGAAAGGATGGGACATGCCGTATCGTTTGTTCCAGCTCATTTGTATTTTGCAGAGTTTCCAGATAAACATTTACATTTAATTATAAAGGATTTGATAGAACAATCTCCGGATGTTGTTCTTTGGTGGAGAGCGGAAACAATAGATTCGTTACAATTGGGTTATGTTAGGAAGAAGATTGCGGGTAAATTTATTGTTTATTCTTGGGATGATCCTCATCAATGGGAGGATAGAGAATTTGTAGGGTCTAAATGTCGTTATTGGGATGTCGCATATAGCTGTTGTCAAGATTCCCTACAGGAATATTTAAATTTTGGAGCTAAAAATGCCATATACTGTCCGCCTGGGTTCGATCCAGAAATTCATTATCCAGAAGAAGACGATAATTATAAATGTGACGTTAGTATAGTTTGCACTAACCTTTACCATGGAGATTCCATAACTAGGTATCCGCATATATCTAGAAAAGATATTCTTGATGCTATTGTTAAATATTTGCCAGACATTGATTTGAGAATTTATGGCTCTTCTGAATTAGAGAAAATTTATCCTAAAAACTATAAAGGATGGATACCGTTTAACGAATCTAGGAAAGTATTTAGAAATAGCAAAATAAATTTGTGTACTCATATTAGAGATGGGCAAGGATATATCAACGAAAGAGTTTGTCAAATAACTGGATCGGGTGGGCTTCTGCTTTGCGATGGAGTTAGCGGCCCAAAAACATGTTTTGAATATGGATCTGAGTTTTTAATATTTAGTTTTATATCTCCAGAAGATTTTTCAAATCAAGTTAAAGATATATTGGATAATTATGAAAAATACGAATTTATAAAAGAAAGATCTTTAAAGAAAGCGTTGAATAAATATACTTGGGATAATTGGTCAAATATTATATTGGAAGGAATTTGTCTTGAAACTTAATATAGGTTCTAGTTCATGTCATTTAGATGGTTGGATAAATTTAGAATACGATGTTCAATATTGGAGAAAAAATACATTTTCTGGTGAAAGAATAAGCCCCAAAGCTACTAGAGACATGCCAGATGTTTTTGGAGATGCAAAAAATTTATCTAATTTGTACAAAGACAACACTTTCGATGAGGTAAGGGCTTCTCATGTATTGGAGCATTTGCCAATTGGTGTTGCCATAGCAACTTTAAAGGAATGGAATAGGATTTTAAAGGTAGGCGGTTTGTTAAGAGTAATTGTTCCTGATATTGAATTTATAATAAACAAATGGGTTAGAAGAGAGTCCGAAGAAAAATGGTGGAATGTACAAAAAAATGACTTGGGCTTGTATCTTGATTCCGAACTTAAATCTCCATTTAATAACGAAGATGAGGCTTTAGTTCATTTGATTTTCTTAAATGGCCATCATAAAAATGCGTTTACGAATAAGACATTATCCAGGTATATGAGTATTAGCGGATTTGATGATATAAGAAGATGCGATAATGAAGAAGAAAACATTCCAGATTGCACTGTGTGTGATTATAGCTTGAGATTAATTGGGAGAAAAATATAATGTCTAAAATAGGTATAACATTTTCAGTTTACAATAGATTAGAATTTACCATACAGTGTATAAAGTCTATTGTTGAAAATGACTGTAAACACGAATTGCTAATAGTTGTTGTTAATAATGGAAGCACAGATAACACTTATGAAGTTATCAAAAAAGAATTTCCAGATGTTGTGATAATAAACAATAAAGAAAATATGGGATGTGCTATATCTTGGAATCAAGGTCTTAGCTATTGTTATGATCAGAAATGTGATTTTTTGGTTTTGACACAAAATGATATTATAATTTCTAAAGGAGTTCTAAACAATAGTGTAGACTTTCTTCTCAATAGTGATGAAAATGTAAAAATAGTTTCTCCAGTAGCTATAAATGTTCCATTTATGTCTAACAAAATAATAGAACAAAATAAACTAAATGAAATTTCAGAAATTACAAAAGAAAAATATAAGGGGTCTCGTCATTGTAATTTTATAATTTATTTCGGAATGATGTTTCCTGAAGTTTTTGAAAAGTGTAAATTTGACGAAAAATACAGGAAAGCCCTGTATGAAGATTCTGATTTTTATAGGAATTTGGCTATCAATAGAATACCTCACGCAACGTCTATAGATATTGGATTGATGTTTCACAGATACAATACAACACAAATTATAGCTAATAATAGTAGTATTGTAGAGAATAGAGTATATTTTGATAAAAAATGGGAAGATAGTATAGATAAGGTTAATGAGGGATCTTCTTTTCTTTCTGGCTCGGTTACGACTAATATTACTTATCCTCATGATAATTTTCTTTTTTTAAATGTAGAAGAATCGGGGTTACACCAATGGTAAAAAAATTAAAAATAGGTTGGTTTTTAACTGCTTATGGCGCTTTAGGCGGCGTAAGAAGCGTTATTGAAACTGGAAATTCTTTAATTAGGGAGGGACATGATTTTTATGTTTTAGGAAATGTGGGTAGTGGCAAATCTCCATTTTGTTCGGATATAATTCCAATTGAAAATCATATTCCGTTTAACTTATATGGCGATGATTCCGTTCAAATAAACAATCAAAATATGTTGAAAAATTTATTTGAATTTGATATTTTATTTAATCAAGATCCTGTTACTATGTGGCTTTCTGATTATGTCAATGCTAAAATAAAAGTTATACATTATTGTGCTGGAACTGGAGAGTGCTACGAGAAATATAGAGATATTGATGCAGTTAGAACTTCATGCAGCAAATTGTTGTTTAATGTATCACAAAAACACGATGCGGATAATTTGTATAAAAAATATTTTATTGGACAGGGAATTAATTTTCAAGAGTTTTATCCAATGAGCTATCAAGACTCTATGTATAGAAAAGCAAGAGACAATAAAAAGATAAATGTTTTGTGTTGTGGATCAAGAGGAGGACAGAGAAAATCCAATAAGGGAACTTACGATATAATAGAGGCTAGTCTTTTATTAGATCCAGACAAATATAATTTTATATACTTTGATTTAACGAGACAGGATTTCCCAGATAATTTTAGATGTATTCAGACAATCGGTCATCAAAACACTCTGTCTAATGTTTATGCCGTTGCTGATATTTATGTAGCTCCAGATTATGTGAGTGCGTGGAATTGCTGTGCTGGAGAAGCTATGGCATGTAAAAAGCCAGTTATTTGCAGCACCCAGGGAATACAAGATTTTGGAAAAGATGGAGAAAATTGCTTAATATATAATGAAAATTTAGAAAATAGTCCTGCACTTTTAGCTGAAAAAATAGAATTATTATCAAACAATGATGATTTGAGAAAAACAATAGAGCAAAATGGCTATGAAAATATTAAGAATTTTACATGGAATAACGTATCAGATAGGATAGTCGATATAGCTAATAAATTACTTTAAATAAAGGAATGTGAATAAATATGAGTGTTTTGTTTGCCGGACCATTTGTGGGAGAATTCGGATGGGAATTGTTTCAATGGCAAGGATACATTAGAACTCTTTCTAAACAATTCGATAAAACTATTGTTGCCAGTAGGCCATTTTCTAAAGTTTTATATGAGGATTTTTGTGACGAATTTATTCCGTTTGATCCCAATACATATGAATGCGCTGGTTGGACTAATTACTTTTATAAATATAGGGGTGGTTTACATGAAAAATACAATCCAGATAAATTTTTATATATAGATACAGAATCGGATGGTATTGATTTTACTTCTAGTGTAAAACCGACAATGATTTCTTATGGATCTAAGAATAAAGATAAGAAGTATCCTGACGTTATTATTCATGCTCGAATGGTAACAATGAAAGATATTTATAAGCAATCTAGAAACTGGACGTTACATAATTGCCAAGAATTTGTTAAAAAACTTATTTCTAATGGAATCACAGTAGGGTCTATAGGAATCTCCAAACAATCTATGTATATATCAGGAACTGATAATTATATGGATATCGATTTATCAGATTTGGCAAATGTATTGGCGAATACAAAGATGATTATTGGTCCATCAAGTGGGCCAATGCATTTTGCCACATTGTGTAGATGTCCACAATTTTTGTGGACATCTAATAAGCCTCTTTTGGGACAAGGAAATAGAGAAAATTATATTTCTAAGTGGAATCCATTTAACACAAAAGTAAGAGTTTATGATGATGAGGGTTGGAATCCATCGGTTGATAATATATATAATGGTGTAATGGATTTTTATGAGGAAATTATTAATGACAGATAGACATATTGTTGAAAATAAAATAAGTATAAACGAAATAAGTAATATTTCGTTGTTCGAAGAGCAGGGAGGAAGCCATTTTGACATCTATACTGGCTATTATAAAGAAGAGAAAGTTATAGTAAAAGCAGTTCAAATTAGAAATATTACAGACATTTCAATTAGAAAACATAATATTGAAAAGTTTAAACAAAATTTTGAAATTGTGCAATTACAATACGATGGAATGGTAAGGTTATATGGGTGGGGAGATGATTTTGGAAATAATAATTTTTTAGTAAAACAATTATTAAATACATTGCCAAGTTTTATAGAGGAGGATGAATTTCAAAAAATATTTAATGTGGTTTTATCTGTTACAAGAAAACTTTATTTATTGGGATTTAATTGGACGCCATCTCTGAAACATGTTCTTTACGATGACAATAACGATCCGAAATTAATAGATTATAATGATGACAACGATAAAAAAACAAGTTTTTTGTATTCGAAAGATTATTATGATTACTCTTTATTTTTAGAAGAGTTAGCAAGATTTCATAACGGAAAAATGGAGATAGGAAAAATAAGATTTATGATTGACAATGCTATACAAAAAATGATTATAGAGGAATATCAATCTCTAATAGATGTTCATCAGCCAATATTTTTCGACATATTGAAAAATACACCCAAGAAAGAGACAGATCCAAATGATCCTAATTTTGGTAATTTAGTTCCAGCTAATAGAAATTGTTATGATAGAGAGAAAATAATTAAAGACAATATAGATTGTAAATATATGGAAGGTAAAACTCTGTTGGATTTTGGAACTAACGTTGGGTGGTTTTGTTTTTGTTTTGACAAAATTGGAATTAATGTCACGGGCGTAGATTTTGATGAAAGAAAAATTAATTTCAATAAATTGTTGTGCGAAAAATTTTCACTTAATTGTAATTTTATATTTGAAAAAATAAATGCTGATTTTATTAGAAGTTTAGATTCGTATGATATGATTTTGGGATTGAGTATATTTCATTTGTTTTTTACTCAACATAAATACAGTTATAACGATTGGGTTGATTTGATTTCATTAATTTGCTCTAAGGCAAAAAAATATTTTATAATAGAAGTTTCTTCCGATGTTTTTGAGCCACTGAATATAGATAGTTTTGATAAATTTTGTTTGTTTATTAATGAGTTGGGTGGTTTTTCTGTTACTAAAATAATAGGATATAGCAATGAGGGAAGACCTTTAATTCTGTGTGAGAGATAATATAATGATTGAAAAAAAATACAAAATAAGATATGGAAGTCCAAATATTTTTTTAAACGAAGATGATATTTTAGAAATTCAAGATATTCTAAAATCTGGTTGGGTTAGTATAGGGAAACATGTCAGAGAACTAGAGATTGTTTTTGAAAAAAGATTTGGAGTTAAGTATGCTATAGCCTGTTCTAGCGCAACATCCGGATTGATAATTGCCATAAAATCTGCTGGTTGGGAAAATAAAAGAATAGCAGTTCCATCTTTTACTTGGCCAAGTACGGTCTATGCTATAGAGTCAACCAAGAACAATACTCCTGTTTTTTGTGATATAGACAAAGATACATGGATAATGGATATGTCTACAGTAAAAAACTACGATGCTGTTGTCTGTGTTGATACATTCGGAAACCAAGCCAATATAGATGGGAATGGAGTTCCAGTTATATATGATTCTGCGCATGGATTTGATTTGCCAAATTTGGGACATAGGGGATTGGCAGAAGTTGTTTCTTTTTCTTTCACAAAATTGGTTACGGCAATGGAAGGAGGCATGATACTAACCAATGATGATGCGTTTGCTGATACCGCATATGAATTAAGGAGACTTTCTTCTAGGATGGGAGAGATAAACGCATTCATAGCTAAGAAATCAATAAAATATTACGATGAAGTTTACGATTCTTTAAAAAAAGACATGATACAAATATATACAGATAATTTAGAATTTGATTTTGTTAAGCAAAAAATAGAAACAGCAACAAATTATAGTACATTTTGCATATGTATGGAAAACTCAAGCATAAGGAATTTGTCATTATGCGAAATGGAAAAAAATAACATTGAAACAAAAGTGTATTACGATCCAATTGTTTCTGGCCTTAGTAATACCGATTATGTATATTCTAGAATAATTGCGTTACCCACACACTCTAATTTAACAAAAGAAATGCAAATGGAAATAATAAAAATATTAAATGAAGTGTCAACTTCTTCTAATACTCCAGGCAAAAGATATATGAAAAAGTCAGGATTTATTAAAAAATAATGAAAATATCATTAATACAACCATATTATAAAAATACTTGGGAACCTCTAGGATTGGGTTATATTTCTTCTTATATTAAGAAAAACTATAATGGAAATATAGAAATAAGATGTTTTCATGGAAATTTCGATAGTGACGAAACTATTGTAGATGGATCATACGATTGCGATTTTATTGGATTTTCGTGTACTTCTCCAACATTTTCTTGTGGATTGAGTTTAGCAAAAAAAATAAAAGAAAGAAACAATAAAGCTAAGATTGTTTTTGGCGGATGGCATGTTACTGCCTTGAAAGAACTAAGCTTGGATGATTGTATTGATCAAATTGTTGTTGGCGAGGGAGAGCAAGCTTTTTTGGACATTATTAATGGAAATTCCGAAAGAATAGTTTATGGAACTAAGTTGCCATGGAAAGATATAGTAGATCCAGATAGAGATATTATTAAGAATATAAGAACTGTGGATTTGTGCGAAAAAATAAATGGTAAAAGAACAGCAAGTTTTCAGATGAATAGAGTTTGTCCAATGAATTGCGTATTTTGCTCAGAACATGTAATGACTGGAAAATTCAATAAAATAACAAATCCCATAAGGACTAGAAGCGAATTTGATACTTGTTTTGAAATAGAAAATGTTATAAAAAAATTAAATTTAAACTATTTCAAATTTGTTGATGCCACTTTTGATGTAACTCCAGATATAGTTATTAATTTTTGTAAAGAAAAAATTAATAAAAAAATAGAAACAGAATGGGAATGTCTTATTCACGCTGCCTTCGTTAATGAAGAAATGATAGAATATTTAAAAAAATCTAATTGCAATCAAATAAATATAGGGTGTGAGAGCGGAAGCGATAAAATATTAAAACAAATAGGCAAGGGAGTTGTTGCAGAAACAATAAAAAAAGCTTTTTCTATTTCTAAAAAATATAATTTAAAGAGAAGGGGATTCTTTATTTTAGGAATGCCAGATGAAACGGAAGAAGATTTAAAATTAACTGAAAAATTAATAGAAGAAATCGAACCGGATGTGGTGGGATTTACCATATTGTGTCCCTATCCAGGGTCCAAACTTTACGATCATTCTTTGTTTAAAAATATAGATTGGACAAACACAGATGAATATTCAAATGATTTTTGGAGCACAAAATATTTCTCTAATCAAGATTTAAAGGATTGGCAGAAATACTTTACAGAAAAATATAGTTATTTATTATGTGAAAGGCAACAAGATAATGAAATTGAACCCAATTAAGATAGCTACTCATTATATAGATTTAAATGAATTGAAGGATAATTTTGTGGTGGTGGATGCTGGAGCATCCAGAGGAATGTTTATTGATGAATTTTTTAATTTGTGTAATCAAAAAAATTGCGTTATACACGCAATTGAGCCAGCTAAAAAAAACATTGGCATATTGAAAGAAAAATATAAATTAAACGAGAGCGTTATATTACATGAAATGGCTTTAACTGGCAATGATTCGCAAGATATGGAAAGTTTTAAATTTTTTCACACTAAGGGAGACAGGCACTATGAATGCGGAAACATAAAAGATCTTTACGAGAGAGATATTAAAAATTCAGAGTTATTTATATCAATAGAAGAATACGAGGTAAAAACATTAAAGATAAATGATATTTTTACAACCATTGGATCTGACAATATAGATTATCTTAAAATGGACATAGAGGGATGCGAATTAGATGTTTTAAAAACTATCGATATTGAAAAAATAAATAAAATAAAACAGATATCCATGGAATTTCACAATAAGGATAAATTGGATGAGGCTATTGATTTATTGCAAAAAAATGGGTTTGATGTAGAATGTTATATATATGAAATATATGCAAAATTAAAAGATAATGTTAAATGATAGATAAAAATAAAATTATAGGCTGGTGGAACACATACAAAGAAGAATTTAATTACGATGAACACAAAAAAAATTCTGACTGTTATGCTGGGATGTACGATATAGTAGAGACTCAATTCTTATATTCTGTAATAAGAAATGTTAAGCCATCAAAAATAATAGAAATAGGTCCAAATATGGGATGGACAAGCTACGTTATGTTGGAAGCTATGAAGGCCAATGAAAATAAAAGTGAATTAATTAGTTTCGATTTAATTGATAATAGTTTGTGCCTTGATCGTAATGGAGATAAAATATCAAGACGTTTGATTGTCGGAGATGTTAAGGAAACTATTACTGACTACATGATTAATAATGCAGATTTTGTTTTTATAGACGCTGAACATACCGAAGATTTTTCAAGATGGTATTGCAATAGGATATTAAATAATATAAAGAAAGACACAATTATTTTTATTCATGATTGGGAAGGAAAAGAAGGCGATAAGGATGGAGAGTTTTTTGGTGTTATCAAATATGCAGTTGAACCAGGTATAATAAAAAGAATATTTAACATTATGGATTATGTCCTAGAAAATAATATTTCTAGAACACCAAATAATGTTGGTTATGCCAAGGGCGATAGAAGTCCAACTGAAGTTTGCATAAGGATATAAAATGGATAAAAATTTCAAAATATGGGGCACATCTTATGGGTTAATTGGTGATTTGGTTATGTCTTTGCCAATGTTGACATATTTTGAAAAAAAATATCCAAATAGTTATAAATATTTTGTTGTAGAAAAAAAATGTTCCCAGTGCATAGAATGTTTTATAAATCATCCGTTAATAGATAGAATAAAAGTAACTGACAACTGGAGTGGATTTGGAGAAGAAGATATTGTTATTTATGACGAATGCGATGTTAAAACTATTTTAGACCAAAAACACGATGATCCACATTGGTATAATTCAAGAAATTGCATTGAAGAGACAGCCAGGATTGCTGGAATATTGGATATTAAACAGTCTCTTGATGATGAGGAATTAATGCCGAAGTTGTATAGATGGTTTCCGGACGGATTCAGAAGTGTTGTAAATACTGGATATAGCCAAAATTATGACAATAGTCATAATAAAAAGAACAATATAATATCTTTGTGGCCGTTTGCTAATTATGGAATTAATAGTAAGAGATCGCCTTCTCTTGATTGGTGGACTGAAACAATTTCATTTCTTATTGATAAGGGTTATGATATTTTTCATTTCGGGTATATGAATGAACCAGATTTATCTAATTCGGAAAATTATAAGAAATATACAGATTTGTCGTTTTTTGAACAAGTTAAAATATGTTTAGGAACTAAATTGTCTATAGGAACGGATAGTGGTTCGATGTGGATTATGGGTGCCTATTCTCATCCATCAATCCACTTGATGACATATTGGATGCCTAATCATTATAAGAATCCCATGTCGTTATGTCCTGTTAATAAAAATGGAATGACTATTTTTGACGATGCGAGTTGTGACAATATATCTAAAGATAAAATAATAGAATGCATCGCAGCTGTACAATAATTAAATTTGGAGGTTCGTTGTGTCTGAAAGAATGGAAGAGATTAGTCGCCTTATTCTAGAGGAAATATCGTCTAGATTTGACAAAGAGCCATTAGGTATTGAAGGATTGGAATTCAGTGAAAATTTTGCTGAAATATTGGATCGTTTTGTGGTTCTTCATATTAGAATGTGGAAATTGGAGGACGCTATAGGCGAAGCCAAAACAGACTCTGAAATAGCTGACCTAAAAAGAAAAATAGATTATTGTTTTAAAGATCGCAGACCTAAAATGATTAGAGCTCTAAATACCTATCTAGATATCTATATAGACAAGAATCATCATAGTAAGTTTTCTGAACTCAATGTGAAAAAATATAATGGTTTTGAAAATTAAAGGTAATATCGCAGAAGTTATGGAATTTAAATAATACCGTATATCAAACAAAGAGAGGTATTATTTATGTTCTGGCCATTGATGCAAAATATTATAACTAGACAAGATAAAGACAGGATGATTCGGTTTATTGAGGAAACCGATAGATTCACAAACGGAGAAAGGGTTATAGAATTTGAAAGGGCATGGTCCCGTTGGTTGGAGATTGACCATAGCCTTTTTGTGTCATCTGGAAGCACTGCCAATACACTTCTTCTAAGCGCTGTAAAGGAATTGCATGGATTTAAAAATGGCGATAAAGTTTTAGTTCCCGCTTGCACTTGGTCAACCAATATATCTCCAGTAATTCAATTGGGATTTGAGCCAATTTTCTGCGATATAAATACATATGATTTTAGTTTCGATACATCGGCTCTTGAGAAAATATCAAAAGAACATCAAGATATTAAAATAGTTTTTGTTACTCATCTTCTAGGCATACCTGCTGATATTATTAGATATCAAGAGATGTTTCCCAAAGCTGTGCTTCTTGAAGATGTATGCGAAAGCCACGGCTCTACTATTAACGGTAAAAAAACAGGAACATTTGGCGAAGGCTCTACATTTAGTTTTTATTGGGGTCATCATATGAGTTCCGTGGAAGGCGGATTGGTTTGTACAAATAACCAAGATCTCTATGACATTATGCGAAGCAAACGCAGTCATGGATTTGCAAAAGAGCTTAGTAGAGATAAGTTTGAAGCAATAAAAAAAGAATATCCAGACATAGACCCTAGTTTTTTATTTACTACTGATGGATATAATTTTAGAAACAGTGAGATATATGCTGTTTTGGCATTGTCTCAATTAGAAAAATTAGATTTCAACAATGAAATAAGAAGAAATAATTTTGATTATTATCTTAGTATTTTATCTAAGTATGATTGTTTTGAAGTTCCTAAAAAAGAAGGAAATTGTTCTTTTTGTTTTCCTTTCATAACAAAAGAAAAATCACATAAAGACATTCTTATTGATCTTTTAAAAAAGAGAGAAATAGAATTCAGACCAATTGTTGGTGGCAATTTATTAAGACAGCCTTTCTTGAAGGGTTATGGCGACCCAACTTGTTTTCCTAATGCGGAATTACTACATAACAATGGCTTCTATATTGGAAATAATCATTTTGTTGGTCAGACTGAATTATCTGCTTTATATCGTATAGTAGAGGAAGCTTATAGACTATTTGGAGGGAAGTTATGAAAGTTATAGTGGCCTTTCCGTTTCAAGACAAACAAACTGGGGTTTATGTTAAAAATGGTTTTGAGGAACTTGGGTGTGATGTAAGGCCAGTAGATTCAAAAGTAGATTATAATAATTTGGTTTCAGAGACTGAAGATTTTAAGCCAGATATGATTTTTTGCTCTAGAGAAACAGAAATGTTGGAACCAATAAAGATAATAAGAAGGGACTTCCCTTCCGTTAAAACAGTATGTTATAATGTTGATGCTCGTTTTAGTGCAATGGAATGGCATGGACCATTAACTGAGCTTTTCAATACAGTTCATTTGTATTATTGTAAGCCAAGAGGCAATGTAGAAGAATCTCAAAAAATATGTCCAAACACAATAGTTAAATATTTAACAGAGGGGTTTGATCCAAGGGAACACAAAAAAGAAATTATTACCGAATCGGATATTGAGAAATATGGGCATGATGTTGTTTTCGCTGGATCTAAAAGCGAAATATATAAAACACCAAGACCTTATGGAAGGATAGGATTGATTGAATATCTTACCAATAAGGGTATTGATTTAAATTTGATTAGTTTTAATATACATGGTGCTGATAAATTTCTAGGAGAAGATCACAATAAAATTTGTCAGTGTTCGAAAATAGTTCTTGGTCATTGTGGATGGTCAAATATTTCGTTAGCTAATTCAGCTAGGGATTTTAGGGTAACTGCTGCTGGTGGATTTTTATTGACCGAGTATGTTCAAGATATGGAAGAATTTTTTGAGATAGGCAAGGAAATAGAAACATATAGAACTCCAGAAGAATGTGTAGAGAAAATAAATTATTATCTTGAGCACGATGAAGAAAGAAAAGAAATCGCAGAAAGAGGGTATTCGAGAGCAATTCGGGATCATTCTTTTAGTAAAAGATTTGAAAAGGTATTGAAAGATGTTTCTGAATTATAAAATTTAAAATAAAATAAAGATTTTATATTTATTATTCCAAAAGTCTTTACAGGATATCATAGAATTGAGATAAATTATGGAAGAAAAACATTTGATAAGTTCAGGATGGATTGAATTAAACAAGAGATTGGATGGTATAGAATCTGACGATAATCTTGAATTTTTGAACAACCCAATTTTTAGAGATATTTTTACTTTTCCATTTACTGCAAATACGGAAGTAACGAACAGGCGAATAGAAGACTTATTGGAATATTTTGATAATTTAAAACAACCAATTTCTGTACTGGAAGTTGGAGCTGGCTGGGGAAACTTTTGTAGATTGTTGTGCAACAAGATAAAAGTTAGCGATTATTTTATAGTAGACACAATCTCTATGTCCAGATTCTCCAAAAAATTATTATCACATTATAACATTAAAGAAGTTAAGTTTGTAGAGCCAAATGATATCGAAATATTGTTTGATAAACATTTTGATTTGTTTGTGGCGAATAGTTGTTTATCTGAAACGCCGGATAATTACAGAAGGAAAATTTGTGAATTAGCTTTTTCCAATTGTGATAATTTGCATATAATAGAAAATGATTCCGAGATAGAAGAAAATATGCGCTCCAAATTCAATATAGTGGACAAGAAACAGTTGAAATATACCGATTCTTGCGGACAAAGTTTATATTTGGCTAAAAAACATTAAGAGATATTGGTTTTATGGAGAAAATATTGTGAAATTATTAATGGCTACAAGAGCAGATAAAAAAATAAATAACATTACATCAATAACTATTCCATTAATTCAAAAATATGCAGAAAAATGCGGTTCTGATTTTTTAATTATGGATCAGGAACCGCCAATTTGGACAACGGAAGTTCCTCCGAGACCACATTACAGGATTATGCGATTTTATGATCTTTTTAATGAGTATGATAGGATATTGTCCATTGATTGCGATCTTTTGATAAATAATAATTGTCCAAATATTTTTGAGGAAGTTCCATATGAATTTGTCGGATCTATATATGAGGATGTAGGAGATTCTGTTCATCATAGACGTGGACAAATAAATTTAATTCAAAAAATGTATGGTGATGTGGGGTGGGAAAAGGGATATATAAATACCGGATTTACTGTTTTTTCTAAAATACATAAAGAAATTTTTCAGCCTATTGACGGAAAGCATTATTTTATGGAGTTTGGAATAGATGATGTTCATTTATGTTATAATATACACAAATTAGGATATAAAATAAAAGAATTGCCATTTCAATGGAATCATATGACAATGTTTTCTCAAGATTGGAACGATAAAGCTGACAGATTCGAATCCTATATAATTCACTATGCTGGCGAGGGAATATTTGATAGAAACGATACCATAAGAAATAGGTATGATCAAATTAAACACGATTGGGAAAAAATTTATGGGTAAGTCAGCATTGATTATTGGCGCAACAGGACAAGATGGTTCTCATTTAGCAGATTTTCTTTTAGAAAAAGATTATGATGTTTATGGCTTGACTAGAAGGACAGCACATTATAATCTACAGAATATTGAGCACCTTATAGGCAACGACAAATTACATATTCTATATGGAGATGTAACGGATCAGCCATCTTTATTCAATGCTGTTGAAACCTCCAATCCAGATGAAATTTATAACCTTGCCGCCCAATCATTGGTTGCTGAAAGTTGGAACCAACCAATATATACTTGTGAGGTTGGCGGAATTGGTTCTTTAAATTGTTTAGAAGCAATAAGAATGTCTAAGAAGAATGTTAAATATTTTTTTGCTGGTAGTTCTGAGCAATTTGCCAATCAAACAGAACCAATTTTTAATGAAAGTAGTAAATTTAATCCACAAAATCTTTATGGTTGTGCCAAATGTTTTGGTTCGCAAGCAACTAAAATATATAGAGATAAATACAATATGTATGCTTGCACCGGGATTATGTCAAATCATGAAAGTCCAAGAAGAAACATTCAATTTGTAACTAGAAAAATAACCAATGGTGTTGCTCAGATTTATTTGAATATTTCTAAAAAAATTCAATTGGGCAATATTGACGTTCAAAAGGATTGGGGCTACGCTGTCGATTTCGTAAGAGCAATGTGGATGATGCTCCAGCAAGACAATCCAGAAGATTATATATTGTGTACTGGAAAGGCACATTATCTGTCTGAATTTTTATCCGAATCTTTTCTTTGTATTGGTATTGAAAACTGGAAAGATTATATAGAAATAAATCAAAATTTTGTAAGAAAAAATGAAGCAAAATTAATAATTGGTGATTATTCAAAAATTAAAAACAATATAGGATGGGAACCTATTGTTGGATTTAAGGAAATGATACGAATTATGGTGGAAAATGATATAGAACTATTAAGGAAAAAACAAAAATGAAGGTAATTGTTCCAGTTGCAGATAAGTATCAATATTTAATGCCGGTATTTTGTGAAATGTTCAATAAGTATTGGGCAAATCAAGACTGTGTTATTTTGTGTTTTAATTTAATTTCAGAAAAATTGCCTGATAATTTTGAAATAATATCAATTGGTAATGATACACAATATTGGACTTCAAATCTCAGAAGATATTTTTCTACCTTTAAAGAAGAATATTTTATTTTACATCTAGAAGATTTTATTATATATGATTACGTTAAGATAGACAGGTTAAATGTTATGGAAGAGGAAATGAGATCAGGCGCAGATAAGGCTATGTTGCATTCTCATCTTAATGTATTTGCAGATCCATTGCATGATGATGTTATGTTGATAAGACAGGATGTGGAATATAGAACAAGTCTTCATCCCGCTATTTGGAAAACAGACTATTTTATGAGATTTTTACAGGAAGACACTTCGGCTTGGGGTTTTGAGATTACAAAAAAATCTATAAATGATGGCGCAAAAATAGTAACCATGAATTCCCAAAATAGATATCACGACCATATAGTAGATTTTATGAATTTGCTCAGAAGTGGTGTTGTGGATACTGCCTTAACTGGATTGCCCCACGAAGAAGATTTGGAAATACTTTTAAAAATTCCAATGACTCAGGAAAATAGAGATAATCTTATAAGCAGAACAAACAATATATGTCCAGTCTGTAAGAACAGGGTAGATAGAATGTTGATATCCGATAGAGATGTCATGAGAACTTATGAGAAAACAGGGAAATGCATTCATTGTCAATAGATAAAATAAGGGACAAATAAATGTCAGATAAAACAGAAAATAATATCAGGATAGTTTTGAAGGGATGGGGTAAAGAGATAATTTTTGCAGATACGGATAAATATTGTGGTAAACTTTTATGCCTGAATAATAATTGCGAAACTAGCGTTCATTATCATATGAAAAAAGATGAAACATGGTATTTGCAATCAGGAGAGATACTTTTGACATATGTGGACACAGATATTGGAGAGTGGAATGAGATTATTTTGAAAGAAGGCGATTCTTTCAAAATAAATCCCGGCGTTCCGCATGGAGCAAAAGCTATTTTAGATTCTATTATATTCGAAGTTTCAACACTTGATACCATTGAAGATAATTATAGAATACGCAAGGGTGATTCACAAAAGAAGGGAGAAAGATAAATTGTCAGAAAAGGTTTTATTTGCTGGTCCGTTTGTAGGAGAATTCGGAATGGAACTTTTTTCTTGGCAGGGATACGTTAGAGCCCTTTCTAAACAATTCGATAAGACAATCGTTGCTAGCAGACCTTCCAATGAATTTATTTATAAAGATTTTTGTGATGAATTTATTCCTTTTGATCCCGGTTCAAATAATGCAGATGGGTATAATTGTTTTTCTCCAATAACTATTCCGAATATTCACGATAAATACAATCCTACAAAAGTATTTACAGCTACAACGCAACAAGAACACAGTAAGATTACAAGTGGATTAGAGCAAAATTTTGTTTCTTATCAAACAGATAAATCAGATAAATTTAATATTGATATATGTGTTTGTGCTAGGAATTTTAAAGAAGGAGCTGCCACCAAAATTCAGAGAAATTGGGATATTGGTGAGTGTGAAAAAACAGTTGTTATGTTGAAAGAAAACGGATATTCTGTTGGATCTGTTGGATTGAAATGCTCTGCTTCGTATATTAATGGAACAGAAAATTTTATGGATATATCCTTAAAAGATATGTCTACTCTTTTATCTAGCTGTAAAGTTATAATTGGCCCATCTTCTGGAATTATGCATTTTGCTTCATTGTGTAAATGCGCACAAATTGTTTGGGGAGAATTAAATTTAGAAAAGAGATATCGTGTGGATTGGAATCCATTTTCCTCCTCGGTAATATATATACCGAAAGAAGAATACAATATAACTTCTAATGAAATAATTAATGTTATTGGGGGATTTATAAAATAATGTCTGAAAATAAAAAAATATTATTTTTGGAATGTACCGGAAATGATAGGGCTATTAATTATCTGTATGATGGCTTCGTGTCTAAAATAGGAAGAGAAAATGTAATAGAATTTCCTGAAATTCTAGCATATGTCCCAGAAGATGTTGATGAAGTTCCAAATCATAAGCATAATGGAAGATGTTTTAATTATAGGGATGAGTTTTTTAATGAAATAGATGGTGGTAGGAGAAATTGGACGAGAGAAAATATTTTAAATATGGCTAAAAATGAAGAATTTGAAGCTGTATTTTGTGGCACAGAGATAGATATCAATCACTATATGGATATTATTCAACAGATACCACAAGTAGGATATTTGGATTGGTCCGAACACGGTATAGATCCAATTTCCATTTCTAAGAAATTAGATTGTCTAAATAGAAGATGTTTTTACTTTAAAAGAGAAATGATAGCAACGACTAAGAGATCTGTAGGGCTATCTGAAGTTTATCCATTTCCGTTTTGTGTTATTCCAAGACAAAATACAAAAATTAGAAATAATTATAAAATTGATAAAAAATATGACATATATTTTAGAGGTCTTTGGACTGATGATATAAGGAATAAAATATGTTCTCAGTCGGAACATATTTTAAACGAAAGTGGAGAATATAAAATAGGTTTTTTTAAATCTTGGGAAGATTTCAAATCTAGAAATGATATGCTCAGAGATATATCTGATTCGTATTTGGGAATGTCTATGCGTGGAGCTGGAATGGATACATTTCGTTTTTGGGAAGTTCTAAGCACGGAGACTTGTTTGATATCTCAGAATACAGGTTTGTTAATACCAAACGATTATATAGACATGAAAGAAATCGTATATTTTAAAGACATCAAAGAACTTAAAGAAAAGTTTTTATATTTGATGGGCCATAAAAACGAAATAGAAGAAATAGCTAAAAATGGCAGCATTAAAACCATGCAATATCATACAACTGAAAAGAGAGCGGAATACGTTTCGAGAATAATGGGATTGCAGTGTTTGGAAAGGCGATGAAAATATGAAGGGTATAGTTTTAGCTGGTGGATCAGGTTCAAGGTTAAGCCCTCTCACAAAAGTAACAAATAAACATCTTCTTCCAGTGGGGAATAAACCAATGATTTATTATCCTATAGAAAAGATGGTTAATTCTGGAGTTACAAATATTCTCATTGTAACTGGAACTGAGCATATGGGAGCTATTGTAAGCTTGCTTGGTAGTGGAAAAAATTTTGGATGTAAATTTACATATAAAGTACAG
>ERZ1292632.877-Hain-H43-01um-R2-877-length-32344-cov-7_pt1 | contig 32344 bp, 45 predicted proteins | sample MGYA00564407_ERZ1292632 | MGnify/ENA primary metagenome ERZ1292632 (study PRJEB36523, sample SAMEA6512637) | groundwater metagenome | collected 2019-01-08 | study: AquaDiva: Metagenomics assemblies of 32 groundwater samples | reverse complement strand
ATAGTATATACATAACCGCACTACACATAAAATAAGGGATTATTTCTATCGACTGAAACACAGACGACAGATTTTATACTCATCTAAACCTAATATATATATAGTTATACTATAATAACTTAATAATTAACTAAAGAAATAAAGAATGAAAAAACGCTGACCTTATTTTTATATTGTATATTCTTATTGTCAAATTAACTGTCTACTACTATGTTGTGGTAATGCTTACCTGTTGTAGATGGGTTATACTGCACCTACGGGGCTTATTTTTATAGAGAAAAGGGTGTTTGCAGAAAAGTGTATATATATGCTATAATCTCTATGTTATAGTATTATAAGACTATAACATCTATATTAAGTGGCTTTTGGTTGACCTTAGCTCAACGGAAAAGTGCTACTTTGTTACTACAAGGCTTATCTACTGTGTGCAAACAGTGGGTTTTTTATGCAGGGGCGATAAAATATTTTATATACAGATTCCCTATTGCATAGTTACAAAACAAATCTTCATCTCTTCATAGTAATAAATAAATAAAAAAAATAAATAGTAGTGTAGTCACGGGGTAGGGGTGAGTAAAGGATATAAAAAAATACACAAGGCACTGTTTCTAAAAATTTTCTAAAAATTTGGCACTGTTCCTAATTTTTTTTTCAAAATTCTCAAACAGCTTCTAAATTTTTTTCTAATTTTTCCTAAAAAATTCCTAAAAGTTTCGATAGTTTTATATATATGTGAATATATCCTAATATAATGGAAAATACTCCAATATATGTTATAAGCAGTATCCGTGTGAAATCTGGAACTAAGTTATTGTTAGATGGTTGTAAGATCCATCCTCGTGAGACTTATGACGATTGCATTTTACGATTAATAAAACAGAACGAGGTTAGATAGATGAGTAAGATATTGTTTAGCAACGAGATGTTAGAGAATTACGGTTGTAAGAATTGTATTTGGAAAGAGATGGACCAATGTCCCAATGGTTATACTTCTAACGAATCCACTGATTCTGGTTACTGTGATAAGTTATTTAATTTTCTGACTAACTTGGCTGAGGGTGAGGATAGTATAAGTGCTGTTAAAGAGAAATTTCATTTATTTATTCAAGAGACTCAGAGTTTGTCTGATAGGAAAGAGTATTTCGAGTTAAAGCAAGAGTATGATAGGTTGAAATCTGACGGTGCTGATAGGAAGATATTGATAGGTTACGAGGTTCGGATGAACAATGCTAAGTTATGTTGGATGCGTATGAGTGATAGTGTAATCAAGAATTTGTCTAAGGTTGTAGATAGAGAGAGTCGTGTAGTAGTGGATTCTAGTGGTCCGAGATTGACTGTCCAGGAATTGAATTCGTTATTGAAAGGTAATTTGGGCGTATCAGTGGATCCGACTATGAAAATATCTCCCAAGATGTTAGATGAAGATAAGGAGACTGGCCATGAGTAAACCAATTTATTATTGGTCTTGTGGGATGTATGATTGCGTTTTAGTAACTTTCGGTTTAACCAAAATAGAAAGGGATAAAAAAAATGGTATTTAAGAAATATATTGATCTTGAAAGATTAGGCCATGAAGATAATCAAGATATTTTCAAGTATTCTTCAGATATGATAGTTGTTGAAGAAAAAGTTGATGGTGGAAATGGGAGTATGTGGTTAGAAGAAGATGGAATACATTTTGGTTCGAGAAATAATGATTTGACTTCTGGTAAGAATGAAAAGATATTTGCTATGCAACAAATAAAATTAAAAGAACATCTAAAACAATTGGAAGAAAAAGGTATAAATCTTAATCCAGATTACATTTATTATTTTGAATGGATGGCCAAACATACTATAATTTATACTGAAGCACCTTATGTAATTGGATTTGATATACGATTAAAACATTCAATGTGTAGTGAAGATTATGGATTGTTTATGTTTAGAAAGGGAAGAGAAAAAGAGTTCGACAGATTACAAATAGAAAATGTGCCATTAATTTGGAGTGGAAAAACCGAAGATATAGTAAAAATAAATATACATGAACTAATACCTAAATCAAAATATTATAATGGATTAGCTGAAGGAATAGTAATAAAAAATTATACTAGAAAACATCCATCACAGAATCATCAACTTTATGCTAAAGTAGTCAGAGATGAATTCAAAGAAGATAATCGTGCAGTATTTGGAAATATTAGACAAGTATCATCTGACACTTCAAAAATTATAGAAGAGTTTTGCACTGATGCAAGAATCAGAAAAGCTGTATTAAAATTTGTTAATGAGGACGGTTTGAAACTAGAATTAAAATTAATGCAGTACGTCCCTAGTTATGTTATCAAAGATATATTAAAAGAAGAATTCACTGAAATTTATGATAGATATAAATTCATAGATTTCAAAGAAATGAAACAGAAAGTTCCTAAGAAATGTTTAAGAGTCATTAGTGAAATGATGGAAAATAATACAAAATGAATAAATGTTTAGATAATTTAAAGAATTGTAACGCTTCATGTTGCAGGTGGTTATATTTTGATTTCAAGTTTTTGACTGATAGTATTCAGCATTATTACACGAATCGTGGCTGCAGGGTTATTAGACTACCAGATCGCACTTGGCGAGTATTAGTACCTCACGATTGCGAGAAGTTAAGCCGGAACGGGAAATGTATAATCCATGATTCGGATATTCGTCCAGTTCAATGTAAAGAGTTAGACGAGACTACTGCTCACAAGTATCACCTAACTGAAGGTTGTATCTATGGTAAAATAACTGGTGGTTGTATCAATGCTAGATCTTGAACTACCTAAATACAGTTTAACATTTAATCGACCTGTAGTAGGGTTTGGTAACTTTACAAAAGACATTTCTAATTCTACTGAATGTATGATTGACAGAACAATAGTTAACCAGAAGTTTGCGTTATGGGACTATGTCCTTCGTGAGAACTTATTAACTCATCCTGATCCCAATGTTAGTGGTAAAGTTAAAGCCTTATTACACGACAAAACTATTTTCGCTTACCAGTTTTTCAAATTTAACGGCAAACCTTTCAAATCCAGATGGACTCAAGATATAGTTCTTTCTGATCGTAGTAAGAAGGTAGTATTTTGTGCATGTAACCAATTCTTGGGCAAGAGTACAACCTTAGACATCGACGCTGCTACCGAGTTTTGTTTTGACCATGATAAACGATGGGTAGGGATTTTAGTTTCTAACTCTCTAACTCAGAGTCAAGAGAGAATGTCTAACATAAAAATGTTACTAAACTCTATGGATATTATGGATTATCGAACTAAAGATATAGATCTCGATTCTAAAGGGAAAAGTAATGCTACACAGATTTCGATTTATTTCTATGACTCAAAAAAGAAACCGCTATATTCTAACTTATTAATCTGTTGCCCCCATACTTCAGCAGCTTTGGGTTATCCTGCGGATGATATTTATCTAGATGAAGTAGACTTTTGGGAAGATGTGCGTGGTGGTCAAGAACATTTCCTGAACCAAGTCATAATCCCTAGAACTTTCGAGACTGGTGGAGATGTTCGTGCTTACTCTAATCCTAATGGGTGTGAGAAAATGATGTTCATACTTTGGAACCAGAAAGACCAAAAAGAGAACTATGTCTGGCACAGGTATCAGTTTAATTACTGGGATAAGATTAATCCTTCCCAGGAAGAGTTTGATGAGAAATGTGTTGGATTTACAGAATCAGAGATTGATTCTACGTTACTCGCAAAGTTCGCTCGTACTGAAGGATCATTCTTTTCCAAGTCTGAGATAGAGGATATGTTAGATCAAGATTTAATAGATAAAGGCGACCAGGCTGGATTCGGTCGAGAAACAGTTTGGTTTATGGATGTTGGTAGTGTTCACGATCAGTCAGTATTAGCTGGTGGGTATCTGGAACCCAACCCCGATTTCCCAGAGATTCCATTGATAAAAATATTCTGGATCCATAAATATCCGGTAGGTTATCCTCTTGCCCGGGTAGTCGGGATAGATAGTGCTATCCAACCGGATGACGGGTGGGAAGATTATGTATCAGATAATCCATCAGTCCGAGAAGTTTTAGGAATGTATGCAGATAGAGTTGGAGATAAAAGTTATCAACCATTATTCGGATTTGATGCTACTGGTAACTCAGGAATGGTACCATTGTTCGAAGCTGCAGGGATAGATGGTGTGGACGTGCAGTTCCAGGGTAGAAACAAGTGGAAGATGTATCAACGGTTTCAGTATTACGTGCAACAAAGGTTTATCAAGAGGGGAAAAGAACGAGATTTTAACACTGTTCGAGGTTGCAACTTTGATTATCAAATGGCTAAGTTGGTTGTGAAAAAGAATACTAACACTAGCTATAGGCAGATTCACCACGAGAACGAGAATGACCTAGATGATTGTGGAGATGTTATAGCAGCTCTTATATGGTTGATAGAGAACCCTGACCTACCGAGGTTGGATTTTGCGATCATACCTCACGCTCAAGTTGGAGTTGTTAACAATAGTCAACAGGAACCATCGACGAATAAGTCTCCCGCGCAAAATAACATTATCCCATCAGACCAGTATATACCTAGTTTTATAAACAAGTCTGAGTTAACTTCCTGGATAGCACAAAAGGAAAATCAATATCATTAATGAAGGTGAGAAAAAATGAGTAAATCAAACAAAACAGAAAGAGATAGAACACAAGACGCAATCAGAAAAGCTAAACAAGATCAATTAGCCAAGAATCCAATCAACCAATTCTTGAACAAAAGAAATGAAGATGGTTCGATCAAATATCCAATGGCAGAAGTATTGATGAAATATTATATTGCTAACCCAGATCCAACTTATAATGCCATGAGATTATCAAACAGTTTGTTGCATGAGATTAGACAACATAAAGAGAGATCTGAGATATTGTCAGGATTATACAATTCTCAGGATAAGATTGAGTTCAGGAATCGAGATGGAGTTATCATGACACGAGGAGAATGTTTGTCCAATAGTATCGCAGAAGCTCAGGTTTGTTACGTGGTATTGAGTAAACTCCGGGATCATTTAACTCAAGGATTACTTCCAACGGTAGATGGAGATTTGTTTACATTCGATCAATATAACGAATATTTGGAGAAAGTTGTAAACATTGTCAAAGAGTTAGGTTACGATTTATTCCCTACAAAGATTGAGATTATCGAACCAAAATAGTAAATGAAAAAAGTAATAACTTTCCTGAAACAGAAATGGGATTTAATTAACCCAGATATTCAAGATAGGATTGTGACTATTATTTTTAACTTTTTTAATTATCTGTTCAATGCTTTGTTATTATCAATTCCAATAGCGATTATTTTTTTTGTGTTAGGAGAATCGTTTAAATCCAGTTATTTTTATTCAGTTATTTGTGTTTGGATATTCATCCCTTACATGGAACATTACTATGTTTGGTTCAGAGATAAGTGGAAAGATGATATAGACGATAAGGAATGATATATATTACAAGTCATTATATCACTAGAGTATATGTATCAATATAAATAAATTATCACTCAGGGACAACAAGGTAATTTTCCCACCAACCTTTAATATCCTATGGCACTCCAACTAATATCTCTCAAACAAGTCAAACAACCGTTACGTAAAACATATTCTGCTAGTCCAATGTTTGATGATAGAATGAGAGCATTTGCTGACACACTTTACAATTATATTCGTCAATCACCAGAATTATTATCTATGATTGACACTGTAGTTACTGACCATTATATGGGTCCAGTAGATTTCTTCGACGTTAATGGTTATCCTCTAGGACCAACCAAACTTAAACAAGTCCGACAATTCTGGGAGACTAATAATGTCCAGAAAAATGCGTTTTATGGTGCAGGGTTAGATTATTTTATTGATGGCAGTTCTTTCGGATGGCATGTATCACCATCTATGATTTTATCTGCTAAACAAAAAGAAGTTCTGGCTAAACTAAAAATGATTGATACTAAATCTGATAAAGAAGTCCAGGAATATATGAACATGCCAAAACTGATTTCATACTTGGCAGCGTCAACAGTTGAGATTAAACATAACGAGTTTGGTGAATTATCTTACATTCAAGATACTGCAGGTCAGAGAGTAATATGGACTCCAGAACAAGTTGTGCATATTAAAAATATGGAATTTAATGGGGAAATTAGAGGTTATTCACCATTGAAAGCTATGGTTAGAGAAATTGTTATGATGATGATGTTAAAAGAAAACATCGTCGCAACTATGCAAAATGGCGGATCGCCGGATAATATTATATTCTTGAAAGGTGTAAACGGTATGGCTAAGTCTAGATTCGAGAGACTTAGGACTGCACTTGAATCATTCTCACATTTGAAAAAGTCTCACGGTAACATGCCAATAGATGCCGAAGTTGGAGTTATACCTATGGGCGTATCTATGAAAGATATGGAATATAGAGAGTTGGCAATGTTCATTATTTCAGAATATGCGTTGGCTTTAGGTATGCCTACATCCAGAGTTCCATTTTTGATGACAGGTTCTGGTGGATCTTCTAACAAAGGAGAATTGTCGGGGAATAGTGAAGATAGTTATCAATCAAAAATTAATGCTCGTAGGATAAGTTGGGAAAATAGTTGGAACAATGTATTCAGGAAAGCTGGGTTTATAGCTAAATTTAGAAGAGATAATTTGCAAGATGATACCAGAGAAACTCAGGCTGCAACACAGAGGAGTGCATTTGTAACAGAGGTTCAAAATTCGTTATTCAAATCTAAAAAGAAATTAACATTACCAGCTCACTTGGCATTATTATCAGGATCTAAAAAAAATATTGATGAAGAAGATGTTGAAGATATACCTAAAGAAGATTTGACTAGTTTTGGTGCACCTATTGGAGCACCACTTGCAGGACAAGGTGGAATGAATCAACCAGGGAAATCCGAGAGTAAAGTCGGTCTAGATTATTCTAATAGTAAACAAAATACAGCATCTAATAATGGGAGGAATTCCTAATGGTAGAAGAAACTCAAAAGTTTAAAGAAACATCAATATTTTTCACTAAAATTAAAGAACAAAATAAAGTTTATACTTTTATCGGAGCTTCAACAATTCCAGATAGAGTTCAATCATCTAGATCTGATGGTATTAAATTAAAAGGTGAAATATTATCTAAGAAAGTTTTAGATAAGTTTGCTTCATACATAAACGATACTTCAAGAATGGGCGGAGATTATGGTAGCTTCAGAACAATCTCATTATTTCACAATAGGATTAAACAACAAAATTATGAATTAGAAGAAGCTGGGTATGTAGTTCCGGGATCTGCACAAGTTAAAGAACTTGAAGAATATCCTGGTAATTATGGATTAATGGTGGATGTTGAAGTTAACGAAAAATTCAACCCTCCAACCGAATACCCAGATTATACTCCTGACAAGATCCATTACAAAATTGAAAAAAATGCTTTAGGTTTATCTATAGAATATAATAATCGACCTGAACAAGAAAGAGTAGTAGATGTTAAAGGAGATAAGTATTTGCATATTCTTGATAGTGACGACTTTAGAGGATTCGGGTTCGCAAGACCAGACCTAATAGGAAATCCTACAGCTATCAGAATCAAAGAGTTAGATTTGGAATTTAATATTCCTAGTGAAGTAAAACAAAAAGACGAGGTTAAAAACAAAATGGTAGATACAAACAATATTGACATTGCATCAGAATTGATCAAGGTCAAAGAAGAATTACAAAATATAAAAACCAACATGTCCTCTAATACAGGAGATGCACACTTCAAAGAATTTGGAAAAAAGTTCGATGAATTAGACACAAAGGTCAAAGACCTTAAAGTTAACAGCGATGAAACCGTAGTTAAGATTAAAGAAAGTATTGATAAAGCTTTTTCTGAATCTAAAGTTAAAGGTCCATCAAAAACATCTATGGCAGGTGCTAAAATCAAAGAAGTTTATGCTCATGCTAACAACTTCGATTGGGTAAAATTCAAAGAAGCAGCAAATAATGTTATTGATGTTAATGGATCTAAAATCAAAGAGTTATTAGCTAGAGATGGTGTAGGATTTGATTTTGAAAAATATCAAACATTACAAATCAAATGTAAAGGAAGTCAAACATACGTAGTACCAACTGCTAAAACTAAAGATATTATTGATAGTGAAGATATGGATGAAGCCACATATTATCAAACTAACGCAATGTTTGCTGATAGATATGTTGCAGGAATCAACGAAACTTTCTTGAAAGAAGATAGTTATTTGAAAGTTCTACCAAAAGAACAACATACTGGCGGAAATGATAAATATCAATGGAGAATCTGGGTAGATTATACTACAGTTACTAGTACTACAACTATGGCTGTTGATCCAGATACAACATCTGTTAATAGAACCAAAAGAGAATTTATCAAATTAGAGACTAGAATTTGTGAATATAGGGATGGTGTAGAAGTTTCAGACTTTGCAGTATACCACAGTGCTTCAGCAGTTGGAGATTTGTTAGCTATTGAGATTAATAGAGCAGCAGAATCAGTAACCGAATCTATGAACGCAGATTTGTTCAAACCTTATTGTGATACAACTACAGCTTGGTTTGGTTTTATTGGTTTGATTGCTATTGCAGATAGTTCAACTTATGGTCAAATTTATGGTAGAACTAGAAGTGCTGCTAACAGATTGTTAGATGCAACCACAGCTAACACCTATTTGTCTACAAGTGAAGCTATCAGTGTTAGTGTAGTTAGATCTGGATATGAGAAAGTATTGGCTCATGGTTCAAACTTAGCAGACGTGGCTATTGTAATGCACCCAACACAATGTAGAAGATTGTTCGATACTGAAGATGCAGCTATTAGGAATAACATTTTGGTTATGTCTGGTGCTCCACCTTCCTGGGGATTTAGTAGAACTATCATTCCAACATTAGATGGTATACCAATAATCAGAGATTATAGATGTGAATCTAGTTCAGCCGCAGCAGATATGTTTGCAATAGTTGATTTAAGTACATCTAAAGGTCACTGTTTAGTAGTCAGTAAACCATTAAGTGTAAGAGGATTAGCTAAAGTAGGTACAACTGAAAGTTCATACGTGAATTTCTATGGATGCACAGTTTACAAGTCACCTAGAAATGTATTCGTGCATACTGGATTGACAGCAACTTAATTTTTTTAATTCTTTTTTTAATTAAAAAAAGAATGAGGAAACACAAATGGTACAACGAAATTTAAAAAACCACAATCCTGATTTCAAGGATGTAGCAGATAATATAACTATCGAGCAAGGTATGACTCTATCTGGAGTATGCACTTTATCTGCCGCTAACGTATTTTCAGGTCAGAATACTTTTTCAGAAGCTAATACATTTTCTGGACCGAATACATTTTCTGCACCACAGACATTTAATGCAGCTACTACCTTTACATCAGCTACATTTAATACTGGACATCAAAGTTCAGCTAATTCAGTTACTTCTTCTCTTGATGGGGGAATAGTAACTACTGGTGTAAGAGTAGCTAATATTACTAGTACAGCTAATCATTTTAGGATATTGTTACCAGTAGCAGTAGTAGGTACAGAGGTTATATTATTAAAAGACACAAGTATATCCACATGTGGATATTCAATAAGAACACATGATCCAGCAGCATGTTCAATTAACGCAGGAAGTGGAACTAATGCTGAATCAGCAATAAGTTCGACTACACCTATGGTTAGATGTTATGCAATATCAACAGGAGCATGGATAGCAGAACAATATCAGAGTAACGGTAATATAACATCCGTAACTCCAGCAGCTTAAATTTAGGAGGACAATAAAATGACAGCAGCAGGTGGAACAACCACAGTAAGACAAATTAGTAATTCAGGAAACTATACTCTATATGAAATCAAAAATGATAGTTGGGATAGTGGAGAAACATTCTCTATTACCAGTGCAATGGCACCAATAAGTACCAGTACAAAGATTATCATTGTTGGAGCATACAACGAAGATACAGCAAATCAGGAATCAGATGGAACATTGACAGTAGATTATACATTGTCAACAAGAACATTTGGAGCAACTGAATCTGGTGCATCTGGAGATATAATTAGAGTATTGTTCTATGCAATACAATAAATATTTTTTTATTTTTTTTATTATAAATAAACAATATTCGAGGTAATAATATGAAATCAAAATCAAAAAAATCAAACGGAGATGAAAATAATGGTATGCGAAGAAATGAAAAAGAAGAAAAAAAGATAGAACAGAAAGTTCAAGAGATTAAACCTGAAATATTAAAAGATGAAATAATCAAAGAAGTAATAGAACCGGAAGTTATTGTGCCAGAGGTAATTGTCTCTGAACCAGAACGAAAGGTTTATATTGCTATTCGAGATTTAACTTTGACATACAGAAAAGGAGATATAGTCCCAGACGGTATTGTTGAACAATGGATTAAGGTTGGGATAAATATTTCAGACATGGTTAAATTACAATAATAGAAAACAGCGATAGGCAGTAATCCTACTTGCGTCGCTATATAAAAAACAAAATCAAAGGTGGTAAACAAAAATGGCATTCAATCAATATGATAGAACTAAAAATGAAAATCAAAAGTTTATTAATGTAGGAACTGATCAAGTTGCAATAAGAGTTGCAATGGATGAATCTATAGCAACAACAGATTACGAATTTTTTGATACTGATACAGCATCTTATACTGCAGATGGAGATGAAGCTAACATAACTTTAAATCGAGGAACCAGTTGGATAATAAAAGAAATTTCAGTATATTCTTCAAAAGGTGTAGCTGATTCTTATGTTCAAGTGTTTGATTTGGCTGCAGGTTCAACAGTAAATCAAAGAGATCCGGCTCATGCGTCATCTAACGATATTTTACATGGTGCTTTTTATTATAGTAACAAACAGACATTGACCCTATCTCCTGCAATTACATTTTCAACTGGGTTAAGGTTAAGGTTTAATGGATTTGGGTCAGTTGCTCACACAGTTTATGTAACAGTAAAATATATTCCTGTTTAAATGATTTCACAAATAATTAATAGTTGGAAATTTTGGGTATGTTTAATAATTGGAATTTTAATATTAGGGATAATAATAATCTCAACTTCAGCTTATGATTGGAATGATTTAGCAGTTCTTGGAATGGTGAAAGCTCCAACTTGGGCAACTAATCACGATCCACTTGAAACTCAAAGTTGGAAATATGCTGAAGTTATAGCTGTGGATAGTTCGATAAATTATTCTAATACAATGAATAGGACTATTAATTTTACTGTAGAGTTTAGGAAAATTGGAGAAGAAAGTATAAATTTAGAGTTATTTGCATTAAGAATGTATCAAGTTGACGAGTTTGGTAATTGTTTTAATTCAAGTGGTGTAGCAGATACCAATAACTATAATAATTGTTACGCAATCCCTTTGGAGTTGGTTGACGCATGAATAATAAAATATTAACTTTAAGTGGTATTTTAATTACGATTATATTACTTAGTGGTATATTTATCATGGTCAATGACCATGAAGCATTAATAACAATTCCTTCAACTGATGGTAATAATTATCAAGTTTATTTTACTGATGCTGAATTGACGTTGTTAAAAAATTCAGACAAATTAATGGTCAGCAAATATGATATTCGATGTTATGATGAGAATAATAAAGAATATATTGATGGAAAGATTATTGATTTTTCTGATGTTAAATTAATTCAAGATAATGAAGATAGTGTTTTTATTTCTCAAGATGTTAATTATGATAGTGGTATATTAACAAGAGTATTATGGGTAAATGGTGGTAAAATCAAAGATACAATCAGATTTGTACCAAATAATGATATTTCGTGTGAACTCACAAACACTATATCAAAGTTAAATACTGAACAATCATCAGAGGTATTTTTTGATTTAGAAAATAATAAAGATATTACAACTTATTCAGAAACAAATTTTGTATTAGATTGGGGTATTGATTCAAAGAGAATTAATACTGTAGAAAAAACTACTGGTGGTAATCTTATAATAAATTATAATTCCAAAAATGGTATGCAGTTGTTAGACCCTGAAATAGAATTAATAAATGTAATAGATAAACCATATATGGAAGTTCCTATTGAATATTGTCAAGAGAATATATTTAGTAAAAAATGTGTAACTCAAATAGAGATAGCTGAATTAGAAACTTCAATACTTGAAGATGGATTAATTAGATATGTTCCAATGTCCGAACCTGAACAATTAGTTTATCAATCAACAATTCAAGATATTAAGGGTGCAACACAAATATATGAAGAAAATGGAATTCCAATTAAATCTAATGGTGAAGTAGTAAGTTATATTTCAGATTCTAGTCAAGAAATAATTATTAATCCTTTCAATTATCCAGATGGAGAATTAACAATAGGGTTTGCTACTAACTCATTTTATATATCATCATTTAGTACAGGAACTTTGAAAAATGTTTTAAGTAGTGCTACTTATGGATTAGAGTTAGCTAATAATGATTCGCAATTATTTTTAAACAATTTGTCTAGTGCTTGGATGTTTGCAAATGGCACATTAAATGATACTGCTACAGGTAGAATAAATCATCTAGGTGGGATAGGTGTTACATCTGTATTTGATAGATATGTGTTAGATGGTGGAGATTGGTTTAATGTCAAGAATGAACTGGCGTTCTCTGAAGAGTTAGAAGGTGGTTTCACTGCTACAGCTTGGGTTAAAACTAATGATACAACTAGAAGGAATAGTGTTTATGGATTTACAGCTGCTGCAAATAATAGAAACTGGGAGTTATTTCAATCACTTTTGGGTAAAATTACTTTTCAATGGTCTAATGGAACAGCGACTGATTCGTTAGCAGTTGTTGCTTCATTAATTTCAAACAATTGGTCTTTTATAGCTGCAAGTTATAATCCAAATGGTACTATTATGGTTTATCAAGATGGAGTTGTTATAACAAAAGTTACTACAACATTTTATCAGAATACTTCATCAAGTACATTATTTTATGTAGGTAATCTCGGCGGTTCTTCTGCATTAGGTTGGAATGGGTCGATGGATAGTCATAGAATTTATAATACTTCATTAAATTTACAACAATTACAACAACTTCATGATTCTGGATTATTTTTCAATTCTTCATCAAAGTCTACAGCAAATTATACAACTCAGATATTTACACCAGATTATGGTTCTTGGGATAGATATATTAACAATACGTTTGATTGTGTAAATTTGTCAGCAGGTTCGAATAGTAATTGTAGTCAATCTTATAGAACAGCGAAGTTAGTTAGACCTGAAGAAGAATCTAATCTGACAGCATTTATTGTTGCTGGATATTTGTTTAATATGAATTCAACATTAGGCGATAACGAAAGTTTGGTTATAGACTACTGGGGTTCTAATAATGCAACTTGTACTAAATGGGTTTCACCTCCATCAGAATTTTGTCCAATCAATACTTCTAGTCCATTTGATGGAGAGTTAGAATATGGGACACGATTTAATGGTAGACAAAGTATTGGTGCTTGGATGGTTGTACCAAATAATAGTGTAAACCCTATGAACAAATCTTCGAACTTTTCAGTCATGGCTTGGGTCAATGCTTATGATAACTCTTCGCATAACTTATCTCCATCAGTTGTTTCATATGGAAGAGATGTAGGTTCTTCTTATTCAGTTTGGGGTGGTTGGAATATTTATAGAGATTATGGTAGTGCTATGAATAACAAAGTTAAATACTGTGTGCAATCTTGGACTATGAATGGGTCAGTTATTTATACTTGTTCTTCAGCAACAAAATATACAGAATTCGAATGGCATCATTTAACTTACACTTATAATAATACCAAAATTTGTTTATTTGTAGACGGTAATTTGGAAGAATGTGATTTAAGTTATGGTCAACGATTAAATATGACATTCGCAAGAAATATATCTAGCTCAAACGATAATATTCAATTTTGTGTTGGTGCTTTGGGATATGGATGTAACACGTCACAATATAGACAATTCGAAGGAGCGATTGATGATGTATTTTATTTCAACAAAAGTTTAGACCAGAGTGAAATAATATCTTGGCAATCTTGGTCAGCAAAAAGTTATGCTATTAATGGAACTACTATTGATACTGGGAAATATCAGAGATTTTTACAGTTAAGATATTTTTTAAACATAATGAACAATTTTGAAGAACTTAATGAGAGATTTTTTAATGTAACTTACAATTATAAACCTATACAAGAAGAATCAGAAACTCCGGATATAACTATTAACAATGTCAACAATCCTGTATCTGTTGGTAAACCTATATTAAATACTACAAATAATCAGTTAACTCACAAAGAAAATATTACATTTACTAATGGAAGTATAGAAGATTACAATAATGATTCTACTACTTTTAATTATGTGTGGATGAGAAATGGCGAACTGTTTAATATTATGGATTTGACTTTCAATTCTGAAGGAGATTTTACTAATCCTAGAGATTATATATTTAGTAATGGTAGTGTAACATATTCAGGAAACCTAAAATGGTGTGAGACTTGTGGATATGGTCAAGGTGGTGGTTTTGAGTTTGGTGGAACTAGTGGAATAATGGCTATTACTTCAAAGAACTTTTCTAAATATCAAAATTATACAGTATTCTTGAGATTTAAAGTTCACGGTAATTCTACTGGAGCAGGGACGGGTACAACTTTGTATGGGGGTAATTATGCTAGATTAATAACATCAGGTAAATATGGTAATTATCATATTCATTATACCTGGAATAATTCCGGTAATCCTTGTTATCAGTTTATTACAAGATACGACCAATTTCCAACTGTGGGTGATAATTATGCTAATTATTGTAAACCAGATTTAGTTACAAATAGTTTGGATGTTTGGCAATCAATAGCCGCAGTTTATGATGAACATAATCGAATGTTATTATATCTAAATGGAACACTTGTAGCTAATAGTTCAATGAATGTTTCAGGTACTAGAAATGCTTATACTGGTAATACAACAGCTATTTACTTAGGTTCAACAACACTATCTTTCAATGGGACTGAAGATGATATTATGGTGTTCAATGCTTCACTTACTGGTGAACAGATTAGGATGTTGCATAATAATCAAAGTAATATGATTGATAGTTCGATGATTGAGCCTGGAGATTTATGGAAAGTTATATCTTATGGAAATGATAGATTTACTGATAGTAATGCTATTAATATGTCAATACAGATAAGAGAAGAAAGATTTTTTACTCATTTTGTAAGTATTACTTGGGTACCATTAAAAAATATAATCCAGAATGTAACGAGTTATTTTGTATTATTTTTTGATGATAATTCTACTTCAAAACGTAACGCAGATTATTCGGTTGAATATTCAATCAATTCATCTTCAGGATTGACTTATAGGAATAGCAATCCATTTGGCGAATTCGAATCTAATAAAGATAGAGGGAGTTCGTTCTAATGGTTGGTCATAATTGTAATAAAGAATTAGAGTTAAGAGAACTTCGAGATAATTTAATAGAAGTAAAAAGTGATGTTAGATTTATAAAAGATTATATTTCAGAAGAAAAGATTCAACAAAAAGAAATAAATAAAGATTATACTGGAACATTAAAAGAAATTCGCGATTATCAAACTAAACAAAAAGCTATCATTGGTGCGGTGTTTACATTATTTGCAACATTTGGTGGTGTTATAATTTGGATAATATCAAAGATTTGGGGGAAAAGTTAAATGACAAATCCAATATATTCAACAGTAAAGTCTTTATGCAAATATTTAGGTATTTACAAGACTATACCCAACAAAGATTCTACAAGTAATGAAAACTTGGGAGTTGGAACTTCTTCAACTACAAGTTATTGGTTGGATAACTTGGGAATCATAACTGGGACTTATACATTCTACGTGGGTAATACTACTGGAACAATTCAAACTGCATTAGTTGAACCTACAGATTATTCATTAGATTTGGATAATAGTAAACTAACTCCCACGACTAGTGGTATAACAACTATCGGAGTTAACACTGTCTGGGGAAAGTATGATTATAATGACCAAGAATTATTGAATTCAGAGTTAAATGATTTGTTATTGACTGCAGAAAAGAAACTGGAATTGTATACTGAACAAAGGTTTGCTGATGGAACTGCAACTGATCCAAATTATAGGAAAATTGATGGAGAATTAATTAAAGGGCATTATAGACCTGAAGATAAAGTTTATGATTTATTCTTTAGTCCAATAGTAGAACTGTCTACAACCACCAATGGTGCTTATACTACAGGTATTACTACAATCCAGTTAACAGATTCAACTGGATTTCCTAGTACTGGAACAATTTATATTGGTGGAAACAAAGTAAGTTATACTGCAAAGTCTAGTAATATATTAACAATTCCAACAGCAACTCCATCAATAGCTACTGGTGCTACTGTTAGGGGAGAAGTTATAGAATTAAGTTCAGAACCTGAAGGGAATGATTTATCGTTCAGTGTATTAGATCCAGATACTGAATATCAGTTAGATACAACTCATGGAAGAGTTGCAATATTACGTAACGCATTCTGGTCTGAGATTAGTGCTGAAGATAGAATATACCCTAGTAATTATTGGGTAAGAGTTACATACTTCCAAGCATGGCATAATAAAGATGAAGATCCAAGTATACCTGCAGAGATTCAAGAGATAGTAAACTTCTTTGCAGCACAGGATTTGTTTAAGAGGACAGTAGCTAAATCTTATTTGAAGGGTATGAACGATTTCAATCCTAAGAAGATGGAGATTAGTCAAGATGATATTATTGAAAGGTTAGATCAGTATAGACCGCTTAAAGTTGGAATGTCTCCATATAATAAGCAGTTTATTAGTTAACTATTTAAGTAACCGAGGTTACTGAGATAGAGTAAATTTCCTGAGGGAAAATGACAGCAATAACAAATTCGAGTCAGTTAGTGACTTTCGTCACTATCAGAGATATAATTATAACCAATAGTGTTATCGCTGCTAAGTTTAGAAAAGAACAATTCCATAGATTCGAACCTAAACATAAATCCCAAAGTTTTACAGGTTATCCTTATATGATAATTTCTATTCCTATAACCGAAGATGTTGATTCACCTCTAGGAGATTTGGTAGCTAATAGAGAATTCACCATAGATATTATTATGCGGATGGAATATGAAGCCAAAGATAACATGGAAACTTATGCTTCACAGGTTGTGAAAGAGTTGGATAATTCTACTTCGACATTTCTTGATGCAGGATATTACCCAGAGAAGATTACGTTTGATGGTTCAGATACAGTTACAATAGACCAGAAAGAGTTGGTTGAATGCAAATTTACTTTGATATTATCCGGAGAGGTTAGTTAATGGTATCACTTAAGAATATGGAAGAGTATCGTGCCTTACAACGAAAGAGAATAGCTGGTTTGAAGAAGATTCCACGTAGGACACCAATTAGTGCCTGTAAATTTATGGCAGCCCAATTGAGAAGTATGTGCCCTGTAGGCACCGGTAGAATGATTAGGTCGATTAAGATTACAAAGAATTCAGTTAGTATTGGCGGATCTAATCCACAATACACAAGGTTTCCTTATATTCATTGGGTAAACAATACACCTGGAATGAACATGGGTAGAGTCAGATTAGGCGGAGGAGATAAGACTTATAGTTATGCTCAGGTTAGAAATCGGAGAGGGACACCAGGATTCTTCTGGATAGCAGAAAGAAGAACGGCTAAATATTTTAGAGATGCTAATTTATCAGCATTGGGTAAGACATTAAGAGGAGAATATTAATCAGAGTTAAGCGAAGTATCGCCAGTAAAAAACAAAACAACGAGGTAAAAAAAAATGAGTATTGGAAATTTCACGCCTTTCCGGGCGAAACATGTAGACGGATTTAAGTTTGGGGCAACAGCTATAACTGAGATGTATTTCACATCAACAATAACATCTATTCCAAACGCTTTCACAGCATTATGTGGGACAGGAACAGCAATATTATTGGATCTTGTAGGTACAGCAGATACTCAAAACCCAACAAAAAGTTATGCGTTTGCTAAAGATTTTAGCACATCTGGAAACGAGAGAAGTGTATCAGAAGAAGCATTACTGGGAGCAGATAGTGCTGGATCACAAAATACTGAGATCGCAGCAGGGAACAATTCTAAGATGTCTGTAGAATGTACTGTGGTTTATAGGAACCCTAAGGTAACTGCAATATTTAATGATTCGACTAAATGTTGTATGATAACTATGGACAATGATGAAACTAGCACTACAGGAGATTTGACTATTTTATTCAACAATATAGTAATGGAACATGTTGGATCTCTCTCCAGAAACTCAGATGGGTTGATGGAACAGAAAGTCAAGTTTAGTTGTAGAGGTGGAATGGCTGGATCAATAATAAATGTAACTGATACTAGAACATTTATCAAATACAGACTAGGTCTAGACTATTGTGAGGAAATAATGACGGGTTAAATGGAAGAAGTCATACCAGATAATACTGCCCAGGAAACTGGGCCAGTATTCCTTAGGACTGTAATACGGAGAGATGTGTATGATAGATTAAAATCATTCGCAATGGAGTATGAGACTGGTAGAGGAGACTGGGATTTTGGTGTAGCTATTCAATTATTATTGGACAGTTATTTCGAATCACGAAATCCAACATTGAACGAGAAATTAGATTTGATATTATCTATGCAATCCAACCAAGAACCCGAAGAACCTAAGATAGAAAAAAAGTTCGTAGAGATGTTGGGCGGAACCAAGATAGAAGTAACAGGAGAGTAAAATGAGTCGATATCGTAAAATTGTTAGCGGCGAAGTAGAATTGCCAGACGTAAGTGGGACTAAGTTTGTAATTTATCCTACTATTGAAACCAGAATGGAATTGTTAGACCATATCAAGAATTCTCAAATAATTGAAGAATTAGACGAGAAAGATGATAAAGGTAAGATCGTCGGTACTAGAAGGTTCAAAGGTAAGTATGGATCTATGACAGACATTGCTAAAACAATCTCTAAGATAATCTATGAAGGTTGTTGGGAACATGATGTCAATGGAATTAGGACTACAAAGAAACCTGATGAAGTTGATACTACAGAAAAACAGATCACAGAGTTAGTGCTTCGGTCTGATATTATGAAACTGTATGTTTTAGTATTACAAGAATTAGATATTATCAGTAAAGAAAAAAGTCAAGAGTTATTAGATGGAACTCTTGAACTGGAAAAAAAAAGTTAAAAAATGATGACCTAAGTGGGTTATCACCATTAGAACAGATCCAACGGGCAAAGTTAAAGTATATGCAGAAAGAGAGTAAGAAGATTAACTGGCAAGAAGCTGAGGATTCCCAAATCACATCCTGGTATTTTGTCAGTAAGATTATGGCTCACTTGATACCTAAAACTTTCCCATGGTTCACGTTCAATGGATTATTGGAAGAGATTAGAAATGATCCGAATTACAAAAAGAAAGACGAGGAATAACTAAATGAATACAAAAGATAATTTTACTTTAAGTTTAGATTTTGTATTAGGGGGTAGTGTATATTCTGTATTTAACAAAGCACAGGAAAAAATTAAGTTATTAGGTTCATCAATGGAAAAATTGAATAATAAAAGAATTTCTATAAGTGATGTTGTAGATAAAAGTTTTCCAGCAGTCATGGATCAGATGGCAATTTCTGCAGATAGAACTACTAAGGCTTTTGATAAATTAGGCTCAACTAAAGAAATTAAAAGATATAATGCAGAAATGGATAGAGGTTTTTCTAAGTTTACAGACATTAATGCTGAACTAAAAACTATGGGTTCTGCAGGTACAAAATCTGTTGCAAATATGGGCGAGGTGTTTAATAGAGTAGTTAACAAAACTTTAGATAAAACTATTCCTAAAATGGAATTAGCTAAAAAAAAGGTTGATGAATTAGCTAAGAGATTTGATATGAATTCTTTATCTTGGTTATTCGGTGGTATGGCTATGCAGAGAATGGGGTTATCTCTAACTAGATTTCTTATTCCTGCTATGGATAAACTTGAACAACTTAATACTGCCGGTGCTAAAAAGGTTGTGGCTATGACTGCGGCTTTTGAATTCTTGAAAATAAGTCTATTTGAAACTTTAACTTCTATCCCATTGTTTGCACAATTTGTAGAACTTATAATTAAAGGAGCAATTTGGATAGCAGAGTTAGTCCAGAAACATCCATGGGTAGTAGCAATAGCTGCAGCTTTTGCGGCACTAGCTGTTACATTGGGTACTATGGCTATGGGTATTGGATTGTTTATGCAATTCAGACATTTGGGAGCATTAACTAAACTAGCAGTTGGAGGTTTTGGTATATTAAAAACAGGAATATTAGCATTGAATACTGCTATGTTAGCCAGTCCATGGGTAGCTTTAGCAACATTAATACTTCTTGTAGTAGGTTCTACATTATTAGCTGCACTCGCTTTTGATGAATCGCGAAAGAAGATGGTCGAGATATGGAATAAGGGCGGAGGTCAAGCATTACAAAATTTGTATGATTCTTTAGGTAATTTATTGGGAATGGATCTACAAGTGGTAGATACATTAAAATATATGGCTGCAATAGGAGTCTGGGTATTTGCTGTAATTGTGGCACAGGTTGATAATTTAATAACCTCCCTAACTATAGTTATAGATTTATTAACTACAATATGGAATGCTGGTAAATTAATTGCTAGTCCAGATTTTAGTTTTAAAGGATTGGGAGAAATATTAACTAAGGGTGAAGAACAGTTGGATAAAACTTTAGCTGATTACAAGGAACGTCAGAAAAGTACTTTGGGTATGGTGGGGCAAGGTCCAGTAGGATTATACAAAGATATGTTTACTGGTACTGAAGAAATAACTCCGGCACTAACTATGCCTGAAACCACAGCTTATGCTCCAATAGAAATGGGAACAAGTGCATTAGATAATCAGAATTTATCTATTCAAGATATTAATACTGGGGTAGCGGATATGGATGCTGCAATACAGGGAGCTTATAATGGTTGGGGTTGGGCAGCCACAGATGCTTCAGTTGTTGCTAATGAAGCATTTAATGGTAAGACTGGTATGGTTCCTAACGCCACAGCATTGGGAGAAGAGATTGTTGCAGATACAACTTATTTCAATCAATTAAAAGATGATATAGAAGCCTGGGCTTCAGTAACTACTAAAAAGATTATCGAGGTAGAATATAAGTATACTAATACAAACTCAGATACAGGAGGATTCATTAGCAGGGTAGGAAACTTTCTTACAGGCACTAGTAATAAAGCTACCGCATCGAGTATAACATGAGGAGGATAAGATGGTATTTTTAACTTCATTAAACATTGTAGACACAGGATACCTAGATGTCAATACTAGGACTGGGCAATTAGCAGTAGGGTATAGAGTCAATGATGGTGTAGCACTTCAACTAAAGGGTGTAGAATTAGAGATGTCATCATCTTCAGCGTTAGATAAAGCTGCCACACCAGGGTTTAGTGTTTCGGATATTAAACATCACGAGAAACGAGCCTTAGTTACTATCAACCCAACAACATTCTCACTCAAACTTATGTTTAATAGAGATGATACTTCAACAACTAATGCTTGGGGTATCAATGATATGGCATTACTAAAAGAAGTATTCGAACTTCCTCACACTGCTGGATTCAAAGCGTTGTATTATCCTGTAGATAGGACTGCTGTTAATACTGGCGGGAATAGTACTAACAAACGAGACAACCAAATGATTCACCAGATGGGGACTTATGATTCAACTGAATCGCAAGGAGATTTGAATTTAACTCTGTGGACTGGAATCGCTACAGCAGCATCAAAAACATTAACCAGTGTTCATTATGTACCAGTCAGGTTTGATAATTGTTCTATGGTTCAGACTTCAGATAATAAAATGGTAGTTACACTATCAGGAGTTGTGACCGGTTAAATGTTTGCTTGGAAGATTGAGTGGATCAAAGCTAGTGATAAATCTGTTACGAATATCACTGATTGTATTAATTTAACTATTAACAAATCCACAGAGATTAAAAATAATATTTGTAAACTAACTTTAAAAAATTCACCAAGTAATTTTGCATCTGATGGGACTACCATTATCGGAGATTATGTTGGATTAGATTCTAAAGAAATATTGTTTAACGAAGATGACCAGATCAAAGTCTGGGCTACATATTTAGATGATGCTTCGGAAGTCGGTACTGAATGGTATGATGACGATCGGTTATTAGGTAGCTTTGCTGTTAAAGAATTTACTTTACAAAATACCGAAGATAGTTCTAGGGTTTCAGTTTCAGCTGCAGACTGGGCTTATTTATTATTCAATTCTGTTTACACATTTACTTATGGGATAGCTAACAAGTTCACTGCTCCGGGAGTAGTTAGAAATTGTGCTAGGAAATTCTGTGAGGATGATGATTCGGTTAATCTATATCAGGGGACAGATAATGATATTGGAGTATACTATGACCTAGATGCTAAATTTTTATCTGAGGGAGGGAATATAACTGATAGAAGAACTACTCCAACTACTACGTTAGACGGTGCATTAAATAGTTCTGCTACTACAATTAATGTCGTATCTACTACAGGGTTCGAAGATTCTAGTGATGCTACTATCGTAATTGATACTGAACATATTGCTTATACTGGAGTTACTGCTACGTCGTTCACTGGATGTACTAGGGGGATAGATGATACTTTAGCAGAATCACATACTTCTACTACTACAACATATCAAGGATTTCCTTTAGTTCTTATGAGTAAGATTTGGAAACCGTTGTTTGAATGGATTGGAGAAATATCTCAAACTGAGAGTACTAATTATTCTTCAGAACTTGTTGAAGGTGGAACATTATACCATAATCGAGCGTTCCTATTCTGGATAGATAAAAATAATTCGCCACATTGGGTTTATCCGAACGATACAGTGGATTTAAGCGTAACTCTTGGCGAAGAGGGTAGAAGGTCATTCCAACTAGAAAAGTCTGTATTTGATGCCATAAACTTTGTTATATATAATTGTGGTGAAGATATGTACGGTCACGGGATTATGTATTACTGGTTCGATGATTCGACTGAAGTCAAAGCATTGAAAATGAGATACCAACCTATGAGTAAGATTGTTTCTACTCTGATGTATGATGACATTCAAACTAACACTGCTAGGATTACAACTAACCAGGACGAATATAAACAGTTCCCTAGTGCTTATACTATGATTCCAACATTCTTAGGCGATGCTAATAATTTTAGAGTAAATGAACTTGGAGAGACTGCCCGGACTAATGTTGCTAATGATACTGAATATAATGATTGTCTGAGAGAAGCTGCCAAGATGAGAGGGTTAGTCGAAGCCAGGAAAATAACCAAAGCTAGGACTGGGTTAAGATACTCCGGTTCTATTGCAGTAAAGGGAACTAATTTAAACCCTGGAGATCTTGTAGAAGTAACTAATCCGTTCGTAGGGTTAAGATCCAAACTATTGAGAGTGAAAGAAGTGTATCATAATATTTCACAGAATTCATACGAAACTACTATAAATGTCGAGGAGGATATAACAGAATGAGAAAATGCGAAGGTACTTGTAATAATCCCAGAGAATTAATAAAGTTTGAAGAATGCGAATATTGTAATTCAATAGCTTATCATAAAGAATCAATAATAAAAAAAGTAGAAGGTGATGAAACATTGTAATGTTAATTGTGGGGTTAAATAAGATCAGAGATTTACATGCAGTAGGTATAACTAGTGCATGGTTAGGAACAGATGGTACTCTACCAGTCGAATCACAGACGGGGTTACAAACTGCAATATATGGGTCAGTTCAAGGAGTAACAATTACTACATCACAACAAACCAATCTTGTCGAATATACTTGTAATTCAGCAATTGCCACATCTAACACATTTAGAGAGTTCTCGACTATGTATAGTGGTGCAGGGATTACGACTATTGAATACAACCGAAGGACATTTACTGGGTTACTCCACGAAGATAATGATGATATAGTAGTTAAACAACTATTTTATTATATGAACTTATAGAGACAAAAATGACAGAATACGATTCAGTTAAAGTAAAAGACCAACTTGGTAGACCTGAAGATAAAGGTCTGATGGTAAAACGGTTTAAAGATAATGTATATATTGTAGATGGACCTGGTGCTATTTATACTGTATCATTAGGGACTGCATTTGTGATAGGTAATCCTACCAAGGCTGTATTAGGGACTAATACTTTAGGTGCTGGAAATAGTAGTGGGAATGTGTTACAGAGAGTAGTTAATAATAATAATTTATATTTCGAACCATTTTTAGTAACTAACTTTAGAGATGCCATAACTTCGGCAGACTGGGGTATTACAACAGTCGGATTATTAGAGATAGCTAACGCTGAAGTTGCTCAATCAGGTTCTATTGCTTATGGAGATCAGACTATAAATTATGCTACAATAAATATTTTTTTCCTATCAGGATCAATATCAACATTAACTATTGAAGCAACTGCAGATAGTACTAATTGGGAAACGTTAACTCTTACAAAACCTCACACATTCACTAATAAAGGGACTAATCTTAAATTTAAACTAACAAATACTGGTACAGCAGTACAGATAGAATATATAACAATAGAGTATAACTAAAGGAGATGAAAAAATGGTATTCGCAGCAACAAAAACTTGGAGTGATGGAACTGTATTATATTCCGCCGATATTAACGGGAACTTTGAAGATATAGAAGATGAAATCAATGGAGTTACTGATACTGGTACTTGTGCAATAGTCGGAGGGGTTAGAGTTGCAACTTACACTGATGGGACTGTTAGATGGAATACTCAACCAGATAATACATTAACACCGGCTTTAAAAGCTATTTATACTGTAACCCCTGAAGGAACTAATAATGTTATTATTGGAGTTTTATGGAGGGCGTTATTATATCATAAAACTGCTGAAGAGTGTACGGCTTATTTACAAGTAGACGCAGAAGCGATGCCGGGTTCTACATCAACAAACTGGAAAAGTAATATTTTCAAGATTGGCGGAGCTGATTCTGCTGGGTATGTACAAACTGATTGGCAATGGTCTCACTGTGGTTTTAGTAGACCTGCAACATGGACAGATTATTATACCGGACAATCTAATGGATCATCAGAGATTCATGCAGTGTTCGCTGGTCAGACTGGATATGGATTCAAATTATATCTTTCAGGAGATAATGATTTGGGCACGAATGATAAAGAAGGAATCTCAACAGTAGAACTAAAAATTTATTATCTAGATAAGGGATTGACAAAGACAGGTATTATTACCTGTACATACTAAAATGGGAATATTTAAAAATTTAAAAAGTCTTATGTCAACAGGCAAAACTCAATATGAGTTAGCTTGTGAACAAGTAATAATAGATACACAATTAGAAAGAGATAATCTAAAGACTGAGAAAGAAAAACTATTTAATGAAGTCGCAGGATTAAATACACAAGTATTATATCTTCTCAAACAATCTAAACCTGTTGAAGCCAAGAGTTATGGTAGAGTAAGTTACAATAATGCTATGGGCATATTAAAAAAAGCATTAAATCCCAGTCAAGTTTATTTATCTGACTTGAACTTTGATGTAACAACTGTAGCCGAAGCAAAACGATTCTCTAAGGAAACTTTAGTTAACACTAAAAAATATGCTAGTGAATCTCACGATTGTGAAAACTTTTCTTGGGCTTTACTAGGTTACTGGAGTGAAGGACTAAAGAGTTTCGCATTCGGGTTTGCATGGTCTAACACTCATAGTTTTAATATAATGATAGATTCAGATGGAAAAGTTTGGATAATTGAACCACAGACCAATGAATACATCCCTGTTGAAAAAGCAAAGAAACTTAAACAATTTTTTCCAATCAGATTAATTGTCATGTAAGGAGTACTTAATAGTACGACTATAAAAAGGAGGACAAAATGGTAGAAAATAAAAGTATATGGAAATCTAAGACTCTATGGTTTAATCTAATATCATTTGTAGTCTTGATTGTATCAGCAATAGCTATACCAGGATTATTTAATGAAAAGATAGTAGTTGTATTAGGTTCGGTTGTTACTATCGGTAACGGACTATTACGTATGATCACTATACAACCAATCGGATTAAATTAATTTCTTATTTTTTTCATATTAGAAACCTATTTAAGGGATAACTTCTTATTTTATAAGGTTAAAACACGGAGGTGTTTAATAAAATGGATTTGAAAAAACTAAATATTACTTTAGGTATTGTAGTTTTACTAGTCTTTTCAGCATTAGCTTTAACATCATGTAGTGAGAAAGTTATTCCTCAAGAAGTTGAAGTTATTACTCCTCCCGTTGTGACGCCAGTAGTTGAAGATACAACTCCTTTTAGTCAAGCGGATTTGGATGCTGAATATGACGTGGGTTATGTTGAAGGACAAAGTGTTCCGGAAGATACAACCATAGTAGAAGAACCTACCTCAGTAGTAGACAAATATTCTAAGAGTTACGAATTGGGTGACCAAGTCGCAACTAGTTTAGATGATAACGAAATCAGTAAATTATTTGATGGCTCTATCGAGTTTGATGGGGACAGAGTTGATACTGAAGAAGTTTTAGAATTGACAAGTGATGTTGAAGTAGCTTACTCAGGTAATGGAGATGAAGATTTTGGATCTGATGTTTATTTAACTAGTGATTCAAGAGATGCAATCAAATACACTTACAAGTTTACTGATGATGTAAAATTATCTGACATTGATACAAATAATCCTTTAGAAATTAATTTCTTAGGTCAAGAAATGAGTATCGTAGATGCTTCAGTTGATAAAATGACTTACTTCACCCAACCTTATGTTTACTTGAATGTTGGTGAGTTTGTATTAAATACCAATGTCAAGCTAGTTGAAGTTTCAGAAGATTCAGTTATGGTTGAAGTTGGCACTGAAAAAGAAGTTATCAATGAAGGTAGCACAGAAACCGTTAATGGTATAACTATCTATGTAGATTCAGTTTTCTATAGAAATACTAGAGAACAATCTTCGGCAATGTTAATCGTTGGTGAAGGTGCTGAACAGACCGTAGAATCTGGTGATTACTTTGATGACTCAGAGAAATGGCAATGGATTATTACAACTGATGGAACTAACTTAGATAGTGTATCATTAGTATTGGATGAGAAATTCAACAAATTAGATACAGAAGATTCAGAAGTTAGTGCATTAGGTGTTGATCAGTGTATAGTTTTACCTGAAGAATACTTGAGTGTATGTTTAGATGGAACTAATGAACCTAGTTATTTAGACCTAGAAATGAGGTTTGATGACATAGATGTATCTGGTGTTGATATAAAAGTTATGGAATTAAGTCTAACTGATGACAAATTCTTGGTATCTGATGATAACTATAAAATAGTTTACACAGATGGTACTAATGTATATGTCAAAGATGGAAATGATTACATATCTTTGGGTGCTAGTTCAATCGTAGTAGAAATGTCTGATGCAGATTATTCAGTATTTTATGATAGTACAAGTATTAGAGTAGTTGATGAAGATAGTCAAGAAATTGAATTATCTGTAGACTATGCTAACCAGATACTAGGTGTAAATGAAGAAGATGCTGAATCAGGTGATGTTTCGTATGAAGGAACTGGTATCGGAACTAGAGACAATGATGTATTGACAGCATTTGGTGTTGTGGTTAAAGACCCAGAATCTAATGCAGACAATGACGAAGTTGTGTTGAGTTTACCATCAGAAAAGTTAGAAGCTGAAATCAGTTTCTTTTAATTTTTTTTTATTTTTATATTTTAATCTTAAACATAATGTTTAAATACTTACGAACTTCTTAGAGCGTTACTTGAGATTACAAATATCTCAACGACGAAGGTAAAAAATGGCAATAAAAAAAGTAACTAACGAGCCAGTATCATATACTGAGATCGGAACTTATTTACATAAGACTCCAGGTCAAGCTCGAGTAAAGACATACACAAGTGTCAACAAACCTTTACAGGTTGATGACGCAGACATAACAGAAAAAGTACAAAAGTTAAGAGTCGAAGTTCATGTCAAAGAAGATAAAATTCCAACAGGATCTTCAATTTATGAAAAGACTGTAGACGCTATCCAGATTAGTGATTCAACACCTATGAGTAACTCTACAGAATTAGGTAAACCTTTTACCACTAACTCTGTTCCAGGTAGTAGTTCTAGTTCTGATGGACCTAGTGAGTTACAAGTATTGAAAAACTTTGTAGACAATATTGCTCAGGATTTAAGGATCTGGAAAGTTATAGCAATCTGTGCTGGAGCTGTAGCAATCGCGGGTTTTGTAATTGCAGTAATCAAATAAGGAAACAAAATGGAATACAAGAACGAAACAATTGCATGTGCAGTAATAATTCTTGTTACTATGATCCTTATTATTGGTGGTGTTTTAATTGCTGCTAATGATAAAAAAGAAGATACACAAAATGCTTTAGCCATTAGAGTTTCTGTGTTAGAAAGTCAGACTTCGGTTGTTGATGATAGTCAAATTCAAACATCAGGAAATGTAGAATTATACTATCCAACTGCCGATTGTGTGTCGGTATCTTCTAAAGATAGTGACAAGGTTATATTTGATTGTGTGAAAACTAAAAGAGTTTTTATTTAATTTTTATTTTTTTAATAAATTATACATATCCCAGAATACAAAATATAAATTAGTTTTAACAAATAATATATATCTAAAATTTTTATCATCATAATTATTGAATACATATTCTGCAACATCTTCAATTTTTTCAATATATTTTGGTTTGAATTCAATTTTAGTTCTATCCCAAATATTGAACCCATTTCTTTTCTTACTAGTAACTTGATATATTAATAATTCTTCTAGACCAAACTTCATTTTTCCTTAGATACACTACAATAAGGTCTTGTACCTTTACTATCTATGGAATAAGGACATTTTGATTCAGGTTTATCATATTCATTCTGTGAATTACAACAAATAGGATATGTATGTCCAGTAATAATAACAGTTAACATTTTATGTTCGTGTTCGATACATCTTTCTAAACCATAAGGTATTTTATCACGCCATTCTGATGTCATTTTGTCTCCTTATCCAATCGCATTAGATACTACTTTTTTGTTCTTTAAATTATCTCTGGATTTGATATATCCACCAAAGTAAGCCTGAAAAACTTCAAAATTATTTTCAGGTTTAATTAGTGTAACATAATTTACAAACCAGAGTAACATTTCATCGATCTCATCATCTCGAAGTTTAGACCTGAACAAGTCCATAACTTCAGCAGGTATTCCACTTTTTAATTTACTTAGATTTTCTTGCACATTTTTTGGGGTTGTCATTAACGATTTCCTCTTTAGATTTCCAGACATTTAATTCGTCATTAAATGCTTCATTGAACGTTTTGTATGGGTTTTGGTTCATTGTTTTTTATCTCCTCTTTTGCTTTGATTTGTTGATTCCAGGAACCTTTAGGGTTCCATTGTGGGTGTGAATTAAATTTCACAAAGTAACTAGGATTGTTAGCAAACATCCCAGTAAAATGCGGATAATCATTCGTTTTCGGAACGTTACCTTGATACAGCTCATTCATTTCGTGATACATTCTTAGCATGAAATAGTTCATCCATTCTCTATCGAACGTATCTTCCATGATTTCCGTCATCCATAGATTGATAACTGAAGATCGATTATCCCAGCTCCAGAATTTGGTTTCTTGTAACCATTTGACATACTCTTCTTTTGTAACAAACTGTTTAGCTTCGGTTCGTTTCTGTCCACCTTCCCAGTTAGGACCTACGAATGTGTCCAATAATGCTTCTTGCCAACAATGGTAGAAGATCCTGTGATGATTATTATGTTTGTCTGTAGGTATGTCTATGATAGTTTTAATGACATACTTACCCATGACTTTCTTCAAAACTTTTAGAGCTGGTTTGAAGAACAGATTTTTAGCAACTTGGTGAACTCTACCAGTTCGTTGTTGATACACATTCTTGGTCGGATATTTCAACCATTTACCTAACAATTTATCATACCAATTAATTTTAGTATCAGGAATATCTCTAAATATGACTTTATCTTTGACAGTCATTTTATCGAACTCTTCTTTGGTGATCGGGATTAACTTAGCCATTTTGATAGTATCAGGAGTAGCTTCGGACTCTGGTATCATTCTTCCATCTTTGGTGAAATGATAAACTTTATTTTCTTTGAATACATCTATTTCTTCTACAACGTTTATAGGTTCTGCAACTTTAGGTTGTACTATAACTTTTTCAATCTTTTTTGTTTTTACCATCTATTTTACCTCTCATCTCCTCTACGAATAGATTATATCTATTACTTACTTCGGTCTCGGCTGTATAAAAATCAGTTTTTAACCATAAGAATCCGATTAAGTAACATCCGACACCAAATGCAAAACCCATTATGAGTGTGCTTTTTAGGTCTAATGAAGATATTCCGAATAATATGATTAAATATTTTAGATAATTAAGAATACCAAACCCAGTATCAAAATATCTTTTCTGGGTTACGAACCACAACTTTTTCTCGAAACTGATTCTGTTAGTCATAGTTTCCCAATCTCCTGTCCATATAACAATATTTCATCATCGTTTAATTTATAAAATAATTTATTATATTCTTTTTTTAATTTGATAATTTTAGACTCGTGGAAACTAATCATCTTGTTAAGATTTTTCAATCTCCAGATTTTAAGTTTAGTTAATAGTTTCATTCCCTTACCTCTTGTATTTCTACTCCTAGTTCTCTCCATAATCTCATAAATGTTTCTACATCTGTACCGTTTAACATTGATGCTTTAAATTTTATTATATATTCTGGTTTCATTTTTGCTCTCCTGTGCTGATTGTAATCTGCAACGTTTCGCCGTTGCATCACGAGATTTTAATATTGCCACCATTGAAGGAAATGGTGCTGAATATTTACCATCATTGAATTTTAATCTACCTTCTATAAATCTTAGTTCAGCATAAGGATATAAATATTTATGAAACCATTGTGTATCTGTTCTTGCTGGAACTAAAAATACTATTGTTTTTCCTAATTTCCATTCATTATATCCTTTTTCAATCCATAATTTTATTTGATTATAAGGGGGATTAACAAAATTACATTTACCCCATTCTATTTCTAATCCATCAAATTTAGGATTTTCTGGACAGGGATCAAAATCAAAGTTAAATTCTACATCTAATTTATGATAAAATTGTATTGGTGTTTTCCAATCTTGTTTTATACTGCTCATTAATCCTTTATTGTTAAATGTCATTCCTCTTTGCTCCTGCCTGTGTCGGCTTCATACTTTGCTTTAAGCTCTTTTCTCCTTGACCTTATACACTCTGTCATTGACCTTTTCAAGATAGCCACGCTTGAATAAATAACTACAAGCATCTTCGTAATCTGTCATACAACGATTGTCTATACTAACTCCATCTCCCATTATACAAGTTTGAACCATAACTTCAAAAAGCAACTGCTCAGCTTCCTGCAAATCTTTTAGTAATTCATTATCTATTTTTTTGTTTATTTCTTTTTTGTCTAAATCAAATCCTAAATGTATTTCTGGTTTCTGCTCTGGCACTGAGGATTCCAAATTTAATAACATTCTATTCACTAAGATTATTAATTCATCAATCTCTTTTTCTTTTATATATTCATCTGAATCAATACAATTTATCCAATTTAATTTATCTATAACCATTTGTAAGTCTGCTTTATGCAGACTATCGTCTTGCAAGGGCGAAACCTTACTTTTAATATCTTTAATTATATATTTCAATTCGGAAAGCTTTTTATTTTCTAATTCTAGCTCTTTAATCCTCTGCTCTTTAAAGTCTAAATCGTTTCTCAATTCTATTTCCAGTTCTTTATACACATTAAGAAGTTCTTTGTCTTTTGATGAAACTTTTTGTAAAAGTTTCAGACTCTGCTGTTGCGACTGTAATAGATTTAATAGCTTTATATTATTTATATCTGAATGAGTTTCTCCTTCTTTAATCTCATATTCAGTTATTTTAATTAATTCTTCAACTTCCCTGTCAAGTTCGTCTGCGTTCATTTTTGTAAATCCCCCATTTTCCAGTCCAAACATTCTAAACATTGTTTAGTCTTTTTTCCAATCTCTTTTAATTCGCCACATTCTTTGCATCTGTGTAAAATTTTCCCTTCAATTTTCATTTTTCTCTCCTGCCTGTGTCGGCTTCATACTTTTTATAATAATAACTATTTATAGTTCCTTG
>ERZ1292632.871-Hain-H43-01um-R2-871-length-32435-cov-8_pt1 | contig 32435 bp, 42 predicted proteins | sample MGYA00564407_ERZ1292632 | MGnify/ENA primary metagenome ERZ1292632 (study PRJEB36523, sample SAMEA6512637) | groundwater metagenome | collected 2019-01-08 | study: AquaDiva: Metagenomics assemblies of 32 groundwater samples | reverse complement strand
AACCCGCGACTACGCCGCGTTCCTTCGCATTACCGCTTCCTCGCGATAAGCGATCATCCACCGCAACATGGAACAGGCCCTTGAGTTGACGGCGGTCGTCGACGGCCTGGAAAATGCGACGCTCAACAGTGGCGCCAAAGCCTCGGCGCGCTCGCGCTTCGAATCCACCAAGCAGCGTTTCTTCGGCCAGCTTCTCCTCAGCATGAAACTCCCCACCGTGATCGCGGCGGTGAAGACGCATCTGGCGGCCGGCCAGTCAGTGGTACTCCAGCTCGTGACGACGGCGGAATCGATCCTCGACCGGCGGCTGGGCGATCTCTCCCCGGACGAACGCGCGAATTTGGAAATTGATCTAAGTCCGCGTGAGTACATTATCGACTATCTTGAGCGCGCCTTCCCGACCCGGCAGATGCGGGTGTTCAAGGACGACACCGGCACGCCGCGCTCGCTGCCGATGGTGAATGACGACGGCCATCCGGTCTACAATCCCGAGGCACAGGCCGCGCGCGATGCGCTGATCGAAAGGCTTTGCGCGATGCCGCCCATCATGTCGGCGCTCGACGCGCTGCTCGAGCATTTCGGGCACGACAATGTCGCCGAGGTCACCGGGCGCACCAAGCGGCTCATCACGGCGAGCGATGGACGCCAGAAGCTCGAAAGCCGCTCCGCCCGCACCAGCCAGGCCGAAGCCGCCGCCTTCATGACCGGCAAGAAGCGTATGCTGGTCTTCTCCGACGCCGGCGGCACCGGACGCAGCTATCATGCCTCGCTCGACGTCCTGAACCAGGAGCAGCGGGTGCACCTGCTGCTGGAGCCGGGCTGGCGCGCCGATCGCGCGATCCAGGGCCTCGGCCGCACGCACCGCACGCATCAGGCGATCACGCCGCTGTTCCGGCCGGTGACCACGGACTGCAAGGGAGAGCTGCGCTTCACCAGCACAATCGCGCGTCGCCTCGACAGCCTCGGCGCGCTCACGCGCGGCCAGCGGCAGACCGGCGGGCAGGGACTCTTCGACCCTGCGGACAACCTCGAGAGCGAATATGCCTGCGCCGCGCTCCTCTCCTGGTTCGATCTTCTCGCCGCCGGCAAACTCACCAGCACGACGCTCGACGATTTCCAGCACCGCACGGGTCTCGAACTCGTCGACAAGGACGGCGTCCTCAAGGACGAGATGCCGCCGATCCAGCGCTGGCTCAATCGCATCCTCGCCTTGCCGATCGCGCTCCAGAACAGCATCTTCGATGAGTTCCTCTCACTGATCGAGACGCGCGTGTCGGCGGCGCGCGAGGCGGGCCGCCTGGACGTCGGTGTTGAGACGATCCTGGTCGACAAGGCGACGCTCATCGATGACATCGTCCTGCGCACGGATGCGCGCACCGGCGCCACCTCGCATCTGCTCACGATCGAGATCGCGCGGCGCCGCAATCCCGTCTCGCTCGAGCGGATCTTGCGGATTGCCGATGGCGACGGCAGCGCGGCTTTCATGATCAACCGCAAGTCCGGCAAGGTGGCGCTACGGACGCGGGCCCGCTCGCTCATGGAGGAAAAGGAGGGGACGCCCATCCCGCGCGTCGAAATGATGCGCCCGACGCGCAACGAATATATGCGCGAGGACGATCTCTACGAATCCTCATGGGAGGAGGTTGATCGCGAGACCTTCAGCCGGATCTGGTCAGACGAGGCCGAAGCCGCCAGGCAGACTGTCGACAGCGAGACGATCCGGCTGGCGACGGGGCTGCTCCTGCCGATCTGGTCGGCCCTCCCAAGCGATCACATGGCCGTCAACCGTATCGTGGACGATGAAGGCCATAGCTGGCTCGGTCGCCTGGTCTTCGACGACCATGTCCCCCAGCTGTTCACGAAACTCGGCATCGATCGGGTTGAGACCTTGCCGGCTGATGCCATCGTCAAGGCCGTGTCAGCCGGGCGGAGCATCGACGTCTCGCATCCATTCGCGCTCACCATCAAGCGCTCCGTCGTGAACGGCTCGCCGCGGATCGAACTGGTCGGCTGCCCGCACGACCGGTTGGCTTGGCTCAAGTCGATCGGCTGCTTCACCGAGGTGATCCAGTATCGCACCCGTATCTTCGTGCCGATGCCATCGGCGGAAACGATCCTCGGTCAGGTCCTCGCCTGAACGAAGGCCGGGCGAAAGGCTGGTTGTAAAACCCTGTAAAATTGTCAAATCCGAGACGCAGTCGCATAGCAGCCAAGCCAAAAATGTCTTACCAATGTCATTTCAGAACAATAACGATCATGTAACTGGAAGGTGTAGGCGTGGGGAAACAGACGAGATGTCTGTCGGAGTGATTCTCCCGTCTATTCGATCCGACAGCGCGATCGTGCGGCAAATGTGTTCGATACGGCATGTGATTGACGATGCGCGCGCCGCTGGCTCGCTCGACCCGCTCTTTGCCCATCTTTATTCCGCCATAGAACGCAACACGCCGGCAGACCTTCTGGAAGAAGCGGCCTGCGGGCCGCGTTGCGCCTGGTGCTGCTACACCCGCGTGCCCGCCACAGCGCCTGAAATCCTGTTCCTGGTTCGTGGGTCAGGTTCCGGCCTGCCAGCGTCAGTCATTCGTGCAATACCCGAGCTGGCTGATCGGCGCCGGAACGGCTGGGGTCGCTCCTTGCACGAAAGCCTCGCGCCATGCGCTGTCCTGGAGGATGGTCTCTGCACGGCTCACTCTCATCGTCCCATCGCCTGCCGGACGACAATGTCCCTTGATGCCGATCAGTGCAGGCGGGCGTGCAGCGAACCGGAGGAGGCTCTCATTCCGACGGCCATGTCGGCCGTGGCACTGCGGGCGGTCTATGACATCGCGCTGCGCGGGGCGCTGCTCAACGCCGGTTATTCTCCACAGCGGTTCGATCTCGCGACCGGTCTCGAAGAGGCCGTCGTCTCCGCGAGAGCCGAAGCGGTATGGCTTGACGGCGACGACCCCTTTCCATCAGCGCTACGCATCGACGAGGAAGACTATCTCGACGAGCCCGTCAGGCGTGCGCTTTACGAGGCGGCGTTCGGCTAAGGAGATCTCGGAAAAAAGAGCCTGCCCGGCAGCCCAGGCAGGCTCTGCAAGTCAGAAGCGACAAGCCTTTCGACTCGAACGCCCCTCGGGTCGCGTAGAAAGATTAACTCGGATCAAGCGCAGTTCATTGCATGGATGCGACACAGGCGAACTGTCGTGGAAGTAATTCAGAGCGGTAATTCGCCACGGCTCGGATCGTGGACCGTGTAGATCACTTCGCTGTAACTGGAATAGGTCGGATTCAACGGCTGATCGAGGGTGATCGTGATCCCTCCGCGCCGCCAGAACAACCGCGTCGCTCGCTCGCCGGGATTGCGCGACATCGACGGCGCAAGTTCGACCAGACGCGAACTGGCGGGCTTCCCGTAACGTTCCGACAGCAGAACGCCGAGTTCGTCCGGCGATGTCCGTGACACGGTGACCAGGATCTCGCTCACCGTCGCGCCGGCATTGTTGAACCAGAACCGCGCGCTCGCATTGGTATTGGTGCTCGAGCGCACATCCGTGTCCGGGTCGAGGCGGTCCAGATGATAGACGTCGCGCACCTGAGCGCGTGTCATGCCGACCCGCACGAGATCCCAGACTGTGGCTGGCTGTGCAGCCGGTCGCACGGGCGCGGCGTTTCCGAAGCCCGGCGCCGCCAGTGCAAGCAGCAAGCACATGATAAATTTCCGCATCGCTCGCCCCTCTCTGTCTGCAATATGCCTGCCGCGCCTCAGCCAATGTCCTAGAGTCTTCCGCACGCGGCGAGAAGACCGATGACGCCCTTCAAGCAGGCGCGCATCGGTTCCGGCGGGCTGCCGTGCCGTTGTCAGGCTTGAAATCCTTGGCTGACATTCAGCGGCGCAACCCGCCGACGCCGTTCAATCGCTGCGGCGATCCTACTCGTAGGACGCGCGCCGCACGGACGGAGCGACGTCGTCGCTGTGCGGCTTGGTCTTCGCCATCGCGTTCGCGCGCGCCACTGCATCCTCGACATGCTTGACCGCCGCGCCGACGGTCTGGATATTTTCGGCCTCGGCGTCGGAAATGCTGATCCCGAACCGCTCCTCAAATATCATGATCAGTTCGACGACATCGAGGCTGTCGGCTCCGAGATCCTCGATGAACCGCGCCTGCGGGATCACCTTTTCGGGATCAACGCCAAGCTGATCTCCCACCAGCTCTATAAGCTGTTTGGCCACGTCACTTTGGGTCTCAGTCATCATGGCGGCGTGAACTCCAGGGCCTGAACGGATCTTCCGCGGAATCATCCAGTAGCGACCAAGATAAACGCCGGCCGGTAGCGCAGCCTTCCGTAATAATACGAAGGTCGTGGCTGTGGCGGCTCCTGGGCGACCGCAAAGACCCCAGGCGAAAGGGAAGGGGGAGCGGAGACGAGTGTCCGGGCTGATCCGGATGCCAGAAGGAGTTGCTCCGATGACCAATACCGTAAAGCTCGCAAAGCTTACGCTCTCCCCGATCAACGTCCGCAAGCGGCCGGACGAACTGCTCGAAATTCCCCAGATGGCGGCCGACCTCGAAGCGCGGGGTGTGCTGCAGAACCTCCTCGTCACCCCTGTGAAGAAGCCGCGTGGCACCTTCGAGGTGTTCGACGGCGGCCGTCGCCTGCGCGGTCTGCTGCTGCTCGCCGAGCGCGGCATTATCGACCCCGATACCTATGATGTGCCGGTGAAGGTGCTGGTCGGCGACGAAGCGACACTGTCCGAAACCTCGACGGCCGCCAACTTCCACCAGCTCAAGATGACGCCTGCCGAAGAATGCCGGGCTTTCCAGTATTTCATCGGGCTTAACAACGATATCGACGGGGTCGCCAAGCGGTTCGGCCTGACCCGACGCTTCGTCGAAGGGCGTCTGCGCCTCGCGACCCTGGCCGAGCCGATCTTCGAGGCACTGAGCGAAGGCACCATCACGCTCGACGTCGCCAAGGCCTATGCCTCGACCGAGAATCAGGAGAAGCAGCTCCTGGTCTGGAACAGCTACGGCACCAGCTATGCGAATGCCGACACCATTCGCCGGGTCATCGCCAACGAGACCATGAAGTCGACAGACCCGGTCGCGATCCTGGTCGGTGAGGACCGCTATGCCGACGCCGGCGGCAAGGTCGATCGCGACCTTTTCAGCGATAGCGGCGACAAATGGGTCAATCCCGAAATCGCGCAGCGCCTGGCCGCCGACATCATGGAAGGCGAGGCCAAGCGGATCGGCGAGGAACTCGGCCTCGGCTGGATCCGCCCGATCGCGTCGAACTACACCCATAATGCCGCGAGCGGACTCTACCGCGTCATCCTTCCATCCCCCGAGCCGACGCTGGAACAGGCCGAACGCCTTCAGGCGATTTCGGAACGGCACGAAGCGATCGCCGAGGAGATGGATGACGAGTCCATCAGCGATGAGACCTATCAGGCGCTCGATCAGGAATATGATGCGCTCACCGAGGAGGCCGAAGCGATCCGCAATGTGGCCCCGGTTCTCCCCGACGAGCTCAAGCCGCTGGTCGGCGCCTTCCTGAAGCTCAGCCCCAAGGGTGAGATGGTCCTCGACACCGAATATTACAGCGAGGACCCGGTCGATATCGGCGGCAGCGATGACGATCGGGACGATATCGGCGGCGAGCGTGCCGACGGTACTGGCTCGACGGGAACCGGTCGGGGCTACACGCCGCCGCCGCCGCGACCCGAAGCGGTCGCGCCTGGCGGCAAGCCGCTCAGCGCGCGGCTCTACGACGAGCTCGCCATGCAGCGGCGCGACGTCCTTGCCGCGACGCTCCTCAGCCATCCGGCGCTGGCGCTCGATTATGCCCTGTTCGTCATGATCGACGACCGCACCAGCACCTTCAGCGCCTATGGTTCGACGATCCGCGCACGGTCGCCGCAAGATCCGGTGTCCGGCGAGCAGCCGGCGACGCGGGCTCGTAGCTATCTGGCCGAAGCCCATGACGGGCTGGACGCGAGCTGGACCGAGCACAAGTCGGAGGTCGATCGGTTCGAGGCGTTCCGGGCCCTCGACGACGATGGGAAGGCGGCCTGGCTCGCCTATATCGTCGCGATGTCGCTCGAGGCCAAGGCGAGCTACCGCGCCGAGCAGTGCCCGCTCCACAACCGGCTCGCGACCATCATGGAGGTGGATGTCGCAAGCTGGTGGCGTCCGACCTCGGAGAACTTCTTCGATCGCGTCAGCAAGGGATCGATCCTGACGCTCCTCGCCGAAGTCGGCGGGGCCGCGCTCACGGCGCGTCACGCCACCTTAAAGAAGTCGGAAATCTCCGGATCGTGCGCGAAGCTGTTCGCCGGTGAAGCGATCGTCGAGCCCGAGGTTCGGGACGCCGCGCTCGCCTGGGTGCCCAACGCGATGCAGTTCCTCGACCAGCCCGAGGCGGATCTCATCGAGACCGTCGACGGCGATCAGGATGAGCAGTCCGAGGAGACCGCAGATACGGGCGACGCCGACACGATCGTCGTACCGGCCGTCGCCGAGCCGGAAGAGGGCGCGGACGCGACCGGGGAAAACGTGCCTCAGCCGGACGCACTCGCGGCCTGATCCGCCTCGCTCCTGGATGCCTGACCGCCGGCGCGCCGTTCGCGCGTCGGCGGCTCCTTGTCATGACCGGTTCGGGAGAGCGTCATGCGCCCCAAAAAACGCACCAGCCGCGACGTCGCGGCGGAAATCACCGATCTCATCATCCGCAAGCTCGAAGAGGGCGTGCCGCCCTGGTCGAGACCCTGGCGCAGCACCGGTGCCGGCGGTCGGCCGCTTCGTCATTGCGGAACGCCTTACACCGGAATCAACACGCTCTATCTGTGGGCGCTTGGCGATGCCCAGGGCTACCGCTCGCGCTACTGGATGACCTACCGTCAGGCCGAAGCGCTGGGAGCCAATGTCCGGCGCGGCGAAACCGGCGCGCTGTCAGTCTATTATTCGTCCTTCAAGAAGCATGAGACCCATCCCGAGACCGGGAAGGATGTTGAACGCAGCATCCGGTTCCTCCGCCATTATGTCGTGTTCAACGCCGATCAGATCGACGCGCTGCCCGCCTATTTCTATGCGCCCGACGAGCCTGAGACCCCGGTTGCGCCGTCTGCGCGTCAGGCGGCCATCGACACCTTTTTCGCCACCATCCCGGCAGACGTCCGCCATGGTGGTAATCAGGCCTATTTCACGCCGACCTTCGATCACATCCAGCTGCCCCACCGCTCCGCGTTCCGTAGCATGGATCTGTATGCCTCGACCCGCTGCCATGAGACCGTCCACTGGTCGGGCCATGCGAGCAGGTTGGCCCGCACCTTTGGCAAGCGCTTCGGTGACAAGGCCTACGCATTCGAGGAACTTGTCGCCGAAATCGGGGCGGGGCTGTGCTGCGCCGATCTTGGCCTCCCCAATGTCCTCCATGACGGACATGCGAGCTATGTCGGGCACTGGGTCGGCATCCTTCGCGGCGACAAGACCGCGATCATCCATGCGGCGTCCAAGGCGGAACAGGCCTTCAACTTTTTGAAGAGCTTCGGCGCAAGCGCGCCCGACCCCGCGTCCGGGGACGATGGCGCCGAGGCCGTCGCGGCGACCGTCTGATTTTTCGATTTCCTCTTCCCTAGAAAGGACTATCGCCATGGGCTGGCTTTTCATGCCTTTTACCTCGATGGGCGGCCACAGGACCGCCAAATCCTATCTCGATGCCCAGCTGACCTATACTCACGACAATGGCGACGGCACGACCCGAGGCCTCAGGGTTCTTGCCTCATCCTGTCCCGGCAACCGTGTCCACTATGCCGCGGTCCAGTCCCTGGTCGACGGCATCCCGGGAGAGGTGTTCGCTAGCGTCTGCCTCGTGCGCTGGAATCCCCGATCGAAGGACGGCCACCAGTTCGGGTACAAGGATATGGGCGAGAATATGGGGCCATATGAGGCTGATTGCCCGGCCGCGATCCTCGATCTCCTGACGCCGACGACAAACCAATATGCGCTCGAATGGCGGGAGCGATGCCGCGCGAACCTCGCGCGACGGACGCGCAAGCTCGAAAATGGCGACAGGATCCGGCTTCCCGAGCCGATGACCTTCACCGACGGCCATGTCGGCCAGGAGTTCGTCGTCTGCAAGCGCGGCCGCAGCACGATGCTGCGTGACCCCGGAAATGGTGGCTATTACCGGGTGAGCCGTCTCATGCAGCGCGCCTGGTCGATCGTACCGGTGACGAAGGTCCACAAGACAGTCTTCGCCTGACCCTCAATCCGTATATGCTGCGGGAATGGAATTTCTCATGATCAACGCTCTCGACCGAGGTCCGCTATCGCCCAAACGCAGCGAGCTGTGCAGCCGGGAGAACGCCGTGCGGGTGGCGGGCCGCATCTTCGACGATCGGGCGATGAAGGTCAGCATCCTTCATACCGGCGATCCGCTGCAGCCATTTCGCGTGTCGACCGATCCGTCGTGCCATGCCGGGGTCATTGCCGAGATGGTCGCGTGAACCGCTTCGCGATCACCGCGCTGCTCGCGCTTGCCGCCTGTATGCCGAGCGGCGCCGCATCGGAAGATATGACCTTCAACGCCACGGCGCGCGCGCTCGACGGCGATACGGTTGCCGCCGATTTTCGGCTGCTCGGCGTCGATGCGTTCGAGCGTCGCCAGCTTTGCGAGAAGAATGGGGCATGCTGGGCGTGCGGCAAGGCGGCGCAGGATCTCGCTGCGCGCACGCTGCGCGACGCGAATGCCGAAATTCGCCTCTCATCGCGCTCGAGCTATGGGCGGCCGGTGGCCACAGTCACCGTCGGGGGGCGTGACCTTGGCGAGATCATGATCGCTGCGGGCCTCGCGGTCCCCCAGCCGCAATATCTCAGGGCCGATCCGGCACGGGCCGCGAAATATGCGGCCGCTTTTCGCGACGCCCAGCACAGGCGCGCCGGGGCCTTCGAGGGACGGTGGACCGAACCCGCGGCGTGGCGACGCGGTGAACGGCCGGCCTGCGAACGCTAAAATCCCGCGCTGCCGCCAGCCGTGTTTCAGGCGTCCAGTCCAGGATCGGCCCACCACGAGCGACCCTGCCGGAAATCATCGGCGCCAGAGACGATCGGGCCGTCCGGCTCGTCCGCGACATAAGGGGGAACCAACGGGCGTGCCTTGACCTTGCGGCGGTGGATATCGCCGGCGATCCTGCCCCGCGCCTCCAAAAGGTCTTCCAGCCACATCAGATCGTCCAGCATCTCGACGACGCCCCGGCCGGCGAGGCAGAAATAGATGCACCGCTGATAGTCGTCGCCGGTGGGATTGCTGAGGATCGAGGCGAGCTTGCGCTTGCCGCCCGCTTCCCCCTCATGGATCCAGCCGACCGCCTCCCTCAGTTCCCGAACCGAAAAATAGGCGTCCTCGACATGCATGCCGATCGCCGCATTGGCGATCATGCGGCGCGTCGGCCGGTTGTGCTCGTCGAGCGCGGCGTCCCGCAGCGTCACGTCCAGATCGAAATGGTCAAGATAGGCGGCGTTGGCATCGGCCATCGGGAATCTCCTTTGTGAGGAACATTATATGAACGAGCCGGTGCCGAAGAAAAGGTCGATCACAATCATGGTTGGCTTGCCGCATCTCGCGGATGGTAAGCTGCTCGACCGGGCACGACGCCTCCAGCAGCCCGTCCTCGTCTCGGCGAACGCCTTGTCGCGCTGGTCCACGAAGCGCGGCTGGCGCGAATGGACAGGGTGGTCGATGAGCGCACTTGCCAACGCCGCCGGTCTTCGCAGTCTTTGCCTCGACAGCGCGGGCTTCAGCGCGATGTCCCGCTATGGCGGCTATCCATGGACGATCGACGATTATGTCCGGCTCGCCGCATCCTATCCCTTCCACTGGTGGGCCAGCCTTGATTATTGCGTCGAGCATCAGGTCGCTGGCGATCGCGAGGAAGTGCTCGATCGGATCTCACGCACCATTCGCGCGAATATCGACTGCAGGCGACGTGCCGAGGAGGAGGGCCTCAACGGCAGCTTCATGCCGGTGATTCAGGGGCGGCTTCCTTCCGATTATGAGCGATGCGCCGATGGACTCGGGAGCACGATAGAACGGGCTGGCCTGGTCGGCCTGGGGTCGATGTGCAGGCGGCACATCCATGGCCCTGAAGGGCTGATCGCCGTCATTGACCATCTCGACCGAACCTTGCCGCCGCGAACCCGCCTTCATCTCTTCGGCGTGAAGGGCGAGGCGCTCCCCTACCTCAAGCCCTTCATCCACCGTGTGGCTTCGATCGACAGCCAGGCCTATGGCGTGGCAGCACGCGCTGAAGCGCTGCGGACCCGGCGCCCGAAAAGCGACGCGGTAGTCGCCGATCATATGGAACATTGGGTCCGCACCCAACGCGTCCGCCTGCACCAGCCCTCCCGCCTGCTCCCTGTCCAGCCGCCGCCGTCAGAGCCGGTTCGAACCGACGATCCCTGGGAGGACGCCATCGCGCAGGCCAGGCAGCAGATGCGGGAGCTCATCGAATCTGGCGACCTCGAGCATGACGAGCTGACGGTGCCCTGGATCGAGCAATGGGCGGCGGACATCTACGCCGACCGCATGACGGTCTAAGTGCGCGCGGCGCCATCCGGCGCAGAGGGGAGTGGGGGGAGCGAGGGCGAAACAGGGAGCCTTGCGGCTCTCGTTGCCAGGAGCCCCGCATGCGTCACACGCCCATCGTCCCCGCTCGTTCGAACCGAGCGGAGATCCGCAATCCCATATTGACCCTCCCGGCGATTTCCCGGCTGCGCGCGCTCGATCCCGCGACAAGGCTCGCCCTTCAGGAATTGCTGCTCGACCTGCAGCAGGACGCGCGAAGCCGGGCCGAAACAAGCTGGCGAAGCCGCAAGCCTCCCGTGGCGGCCTACTGGGCGGCCTGCGGCGTCTATGCCGGCCACATTGCGCGCGCCATCGGACCCGGGCCGGGACGTCGCACCTCGCGAGGCGGGGCAAGCCAGCAAAACTCCGACGACGGGAAAGAGGGGAGGGGGGCCGGAGGCAGGCGAGCGGAAGTCCGCTCAAGCTTCCGGAGAACCCCATGAGCTACGATCTCGCCTTCCGCTACAATCAGGCGCTCGACCCGAGCGCGCTGATCACCATTGGCACCACCCTCCATGCCATCCAGGCCGCGATCACCGATTGTCGCAATGCCGGCATCGAGCTCGAGACCGATCCGGCGGTCATCCTTCTGGTCCGCCACCTCTCCCAGGTTTGCGCCGATCGGCCGGCTGATGCGGAACTCCGCCGCGAATGCATGAGCCGGATCGCAACCCTGAAAAACCGACCGGTCCTCAAGACGCTGGCCCTGCGCGGCGTCGCCTATGACGAGCCGGCCAAGCGCCTCTTCCATTCGGAGGGCCGATCCGCACTGCGCCGTCTCGCAGAAGCGCTCGGTCTCGAGGACGACAGCTTCGACATCCGCTCCAACAAGGCAGGGCCGGCCGTCTCGGGGGAGGTCACGCTGCACGGTGAGACGCTCTGGGTTCAGCTCTCGCTCGGCCCCTTCGGTCCCGATCGCGAGGTCTGCTTTCGCCGGGTGCGCGATCGCCAGGACCATATCGGCGAGCGGAACAACTGGGCTTCGGTCCGCGAACTGGTCGAGCCCGACCGCTTCGCGACCCGAGTCCGCCGCGAGCTCAAGCTGCCGACCGCAGAACCGGTCGCGCCCCGGCTGGTCGCGTGAGGAGAGCAAGCATGCGCATTCTCTTCACCCGCACCCGTATCGGCATCGACGTGCCCACCTATGCCTACCGGCTGTTCGTGCCGTTTGGTGAAATCTCGCTCGAGCGGCAGGCGCTCATCGCGATGCAGTCCGACTATGGTCTGGGTGCCGGACTTCTTGCCAGGCTCCCGGACGTCATCGCGCCGGTGGCGCATCTCGAGGCCGCGCCCGGCCTTGAAAAGCACGAATTTGCGAAGCGCATCGACGCGGTGGCCGATCGGGTCGGAGCAATCCTGCTTTGCGCCGCCTTTCCCGAGATGAGGGAGCCCACCATGCCCTTTCGGCTTGAAGTGCCCACGGCGCCTGCCAACGCCCGGCTGTTCGGCGAGGCGCACAATCTCTCCGGCCGCTATGAAACGCTCTCGCACGGACTCTCCGCACTCACGCCAAAAATCCTTGGTTTGCGGATGGAGCGCGACCGATGATCTCCGAGCGGTTTGACCCCGCCGACGCGAAAGCCTGGATCGCCCACGGCCGTCGCCCCGACCATGCGGCCATTCTGTCCGATGCATGGCAGCGCTTTCCCGATCTCCCCTCGGTCGCGTCGCCCGAGGCGCGGCTCGCCCGGATGCGCGAACGGGTTCTTGCGCTGCGCCCGGTCATGGAGGCGATGTCACGATCCGCCGAAGAGGAACGTCAGGCCCGCAATTTCGCTTTCACCGAGGCACGGTTCGAAAAAGGTGAGGGCGACGAGCGCGACCGCGCGATCCTCAGCGGCCGGGCGATCCACGGCTATGACTGGAATAGCGCCGTCCGCTATGCCTCGGGATGGTATGCTGCGCATGCCGGCTGGGAACCGGAAGTGCGCCGACCCGGGCCAGCAACGCCATCTGCGCTCGCCTATGACCGGGGCTTCCGGGACGGCGGCGGGAACCGGGACGATCTCTTCGATGCCGCACGGCGCGCCTTCGCCACCGCGACGCCTCCCGCGCCGTCGACCGCTCCTGCCATGGGACGGCCCCGTCCGAGCGACTGGCCCAAACCCACCGACGAGCCGCTACCCGCCCGCTGGAACCGTCGGCTGCTGATCCTCGGTGCGCAGGAGGCGGGGCTGGGCGATGGCGATGCGGCGCACTGCGAAAGTGCGGTGCTGCTCACTATCCTGCGCGGCTCGCCTGGCTTGGACGAGCTCACCGTCATCGCGATCGCGGACGGCGAGTTCCATGCGTTTGAAGATGCCGGGCCGAGCCCGCTGCGCGAAGTCACGCCCCAGCCTGTTGCCGCTGATCGGCGGAATGGTTCGACGCTTCGTCATCTCGTCGGTGTCAGGGACTATGACGATATACTGGTTGCGGCGCAGGGCGCGGATCTCGCGCTGCTCGATGCCCATGCGGCGGCGCTGCCGCTCTGCCGCACCATGGAGCGAACGCGCAACACGGTCCTGCAGCAGCGCGCCCATTTCCGCATCTGGCTCGATCGCGGCCTTTGTGCGGGGACAAGCGTCGGCGCGGGCCACATCCGCTGGGGCAAGGCCGTCAAGGGACTGACCGGCCGGCTCGGCGAATTCACGGCGCGCTATGCCGGCAAGCTGCCTGCCGGCGGCCACCGGATCGTCGTCGAGATCGGAGAGGGGCATCCGGCACTCGGATATGTGTCGGCCCAGGGCCAACCGCTCGATCCCGAATTCGTGATCAGCAATCGTGCGCATCTTCGCAAGGCGATGGCCGCGCGGCTGCGAGCCTTCGGCGGGGCCACACAACTCGCCGTGGCCACGGACCTCTTCGCGGTCCCCTGACCCTTGAACTGGCCATGACCCGAGGGCCGCAAGGGGAGGGGGAGTGCGGGAAACAAGCTGGCAGGCTGATCGGCCGGCTGCAAACCTCCATTATGGGAAGCTTTCCATGTTTGAAACCGCAGTCATCGATCCTGTCCCGTCCACCGAGCATCTCGACCTCATCAGCCAGCTCGACCAACTGACGCTGGCCCTTACACAAGCCGAACATCATGCCGCGACGATCCTCGACTTCGATCCGGATGCGCAGGTTGCCATCGGCTACCTCGCGCCCGACCATGGCGAACCGCGCGATCATCTCGTTTCCGGCTGCGCGATGGATGTGCGGGCATGGCGCATGCTTGCCCGCGCCTGCAGCGGCGACGCCGACTGTCATGACGACATGACGCGGCTCGCGTTTTTCCTGAGGGAGCGCTGCCAACCGGCAGAGCGGTTGGCGCCGCCTACACTTGCAATAGGCGCGCGCGTGCGCCTTCGCACCCGGCCGCGCGCCGGCGGGGATCGCTATTCAGGCCGGGAGGGTGTGATCGTGAAGACGCATTTCGTGGGCTTCTACATCAAGCTCGACATGAGCCGGCGTGAGCGGACCCAGAAAACCGAGCTGGTCGAGACGGCCTATCTCGAGCTTCTGGCCTCCCCCGCCGCGCCTGAACCGGCGACGGTATAAGGTGACAATCATGGCGCCTCTTCCAGACATCTACGCCGCGATCGAGCGAAACATCGCGCGTAGCGGCCAACATCTCCTTCTGGTGTTCGCGGACGCGGCGAGCCCGGCGTTCGTCTATACGATCGGCAATGCGTTGCACGGCCTGCCCGAACTGCTGCTGATCGGCAATTTCTCGCCCCAGGTCGCGGCGTCAATCGTGAACGACCTTGGGGCAAGGATGCGCGAGGCGCGCAGACCGCTCGAAGGCGACATCGACGTTGGCGGCCAATTCCCTGTCCGCGTGCGGCGTGCCACCGGGCAGGCTAAAGAGTACTACACATTACAAGCCGGCCGCTATCTTCGTCACGAGGAATATGACGTGCTCCAGCTGCTGCTGTGCGATCCGGCCGGCCTCTATCCCGGTGAGGCCGGCTGTGCCCCGGGCTTCGACGTGCCCCTCGCCTGACACCCCTGATCTTCTCAACCTTCAGTCCGGAGACCGAATATGTCGGGGGCCCCCCACTTCGTGCACGTCTATGCGACCGTTCGCGTCAAGGTCGCCGTGAATGCCACGGATCATGAGAGCGCCATGCGCGCCGCCGACAAAGCGCTCTTCGCCAAGGGTTTTGGCGTTCGCCTGATCCCGACCGCTGAGGGCGCTCTCGACGCGGAATATGCTGAGGAAGTGACCGGCTATCTCGTCGATGAGGCCGGCGAGACCGACTATCTTCGCAGCGCCAATTACGGAGCCGATTATGAGCCCGACTGGGGCCTTCGTAGCCAAGCGCGCGATTGCCAGGCTGAGTCCGCATAATGTTTCTGGTTTGACGAGCGCGTTATCCTTAGCTTCGATATATGGCTGGCACCGAAACAGGAAAAGACGATGGATAGTGAAGAGAAGTCCCGTGGTGGATTGGATCGGCGGATCGCTCTCCTGATCGACGCCGACAACATCTCCCATACGAAAATCGCCTTGATGCTGGCGGAGCTTTCAAAATACGGGACTGCCAATATTCGCCGCGCCTATGGCGACTGGGCCAAGCCGGGTCTCAAAGGCTGGACGGAGAAGCTTCACGAATTTGCTATCCGACCGATCCAGCAGTTCAGCTACTCGACGGGTAAAAATGCAACCGATATAGCCTTGGTTATCGACGCCATGGAGCTGCTATATACGCAGCGGCCCGACGCCTTCTGCCTCGCTTCGAGCGACGGTGACTTCACGCCGCTGGTCATGCAGCTCAAAGCAAATGGCCATGAGGTTTATGGTTTTGGGGAACGCAAAACACCCGCGCCTTTCGTCAATGCATGTACCACGTTCCTTTATCTCGACAGCTTGGAAGATTCCGGCCAGCCTGCTGCAACTGGTGAAGCGACTGAAGCGCCGCCGGCCGCCCCAACAAAGACCAAGGCAAAGGTGAAGGCAAAACCGGCGGCAGAGAAAACAGCGGACAAATCACTAGCGCAGAATACCAAACTTGTGACAACCCTGCGCGGCGCCGTCGAAGCGTCCGCTCGCGAAGATGGCTGGGCTCTCATGTCCGCTGCGGGAAGTGCAGTAAAACGACAGGCTCCTATCGACCCTCGCAACTATGGTGTGAAGAATTTTCCGGCACTGTTTAGCGCTACCGGGCTATTCGAAATCGTCAAAGGTAAGAACGGCCAGAGCTACGTTGCGGACAAGCGCAACAAAGATCGCGCTGAACATCCTGGCGGCTAGCTGTGTTGTGCCGACTGTCGGCGCGATATCTCGCAGCCCAGTCGGATAGAGGGAAGGGGGATCGAGGGGGCGATGGCCAGACCGGCCAAGCCCAGGAGATCCCATCATGGCAACAGTCGTCTCGATCGATCCTTCCGCCGACCAGTGGTCCGTGCCGATCGGCAAGCACAGCCGCGGCGCGCTCTCGCTCAATCTCGAGCGCCTGCTGGCAGGACGCCTCCTGATCCAGGGCAGCAGCGGAGCGGGCAAGAGCCGCACCCTGCGCAAGATCATCGAGGAGGCGTTCGACTTCACGACGATCGTGCTCGTCGATCCGGAAGGTGAGTTCGGCAACCTTGCCGCCCATATCGGCGCAACATCGCTCAAAGGCTGCGAACTGACCTCGGATGGGCTGACGGCCGCGGCGGCGCGGGCGCGCCAGCACCGGCTATCGCTCCATGTCGATCTCACGGACCTCGACCCCGATCAGCGTATCATCAAGGCGGCGGCGCTGTTCGCCGGCCTCATCGGCGCGCCGCGTGAGCATTGGGCGCATACCGTCCTCGTCTGCATCGACGAGGGCCACCTGCTTGCGCCCCATCACGCAGGCTCGGCGCGCGATGCCGAAACCCGCCGTCTCGGTGTCGCCACCCTCACCGATCTTTGCGCGCGCGGCCGCAAGCGCGGGATCGCGCCGATCATCGCGACCCAACGGCTCGCGAAACTCTCCTCCTCGGTCGTCTCAGAGCTGCAGAACTTCCTTGTCGGTTTGAACGTCTTCGACCGCGACATCGCGCGCGCGGCCGATCTGCTCGGCTTTTCTGCCAAGTATGCCGACAAGCTGCGCAAGCTCGCGCCCGGCGAATTCTACGCCATGGGCCCCGCCATGGCGCCTCTGCCTGTGCTGGCCCATATGGATGAGACCATCACGGAGCATCTGGGCGCGACGCCCAAGCTCACGGCGGCGGCGGCGCTCGATGCCGACGAGGCGGAAAAGCTCCTCGATCTCTCGGCGCTGTGCGAAGTGTCCGGCGGCGCGCGTGACGCGGCGCTTACGCTCAAGGGAACGCGGGCGCTCGATGCTTTCCTGCTCGATCCGGCCGCCCCCGAAGCCGCTTCGATCGTCGGAGCGCTGAAGCGCATTGCCCCAAACGCCACGACCGCCAATGATCTTGCCGGCCATCTTGGGCTTTCACGCGACGCTATCGATAACGCCCTCGACATGCTTTCAGCCGTGGCCGCCGTCGACACGATGCCGCGCGGCGACGATCGCATCGCCCGGCTGCACGCGCGCCTGCGCGCCAAGATCAGCGATATTCCGGTGGTGGCACTGGCATGAAGCCGCTCGATCTCGAGGCGGACATCGTCGAACTCGCACCGGTGCCCGCGACCAGCCACATCGCGCCGCCGCTGCGCGAACTGGCCTATCGCGCCGACGCCTGGACTCCCCAGCAAACCGATCGCCTGCGCGCGCTGTTCGGCGCTGATGCCGCTCTGTGCGACATCGCCTTGGAACTTGGCCGAGGACGGGGAGCCATATCCGAGCGGATCGCGCTGCTTGGTCTGCGCCGCAATTCCACGCGGCCCTGGAGCGAGCTCGACGATGCCGAACTGAGCCGACGCTATGGCGAGGCGCCGACCGCAACGATCGCCTCCGACCTGGGGCGCTCCTGCTCGGCTGTCTATGCGCGCGCGCGCCTCCTCGACCTGGCCGAGAGCAATCCGCCGATATGGACGCCTTGGGAGGACGCCCAGCTGGTCGAAGGCTATCGTCAGGGCGTGCCGCTCCGGCAGATCGCCACGCTGATCGGCCGCCCGATGGGCGGATTGTCCTCCAGGGCCGGATATCTGGGCATCGTTCACGCCAACCACCCGCCCGACTGGTCGGCGGCGGAGGCCGCGCGCGCGCTGGAACTGGCCGAGGCCGGGCATCGCTATATCCGCATCGTCGAGACGCTCGCCGCGGAGGGCTTCCCCGCCCGGTCGGGACGGGCCTTCGGTCTGGCCATCCGCAAGTTCGGTTATGGCCGGGGCTGGGGTCGAAGCTGGACGGCCGAGGAAGATGCCCTGCTGACCCAAGCCTATGGGGCGGGTACGAGCCTTACGCCGCTACGCGAACAGCTGGGCCGCACCGCCGGATCGCTGCGCCACCGGGCGGAATATCTCAAATTGCGTGGTAGTCACCTCAATCGCAACGGCTGGCGTCTCGGGCCTGACTGGACCGAAGCCGAAGAGCAGCAGCTCCGCCAGGATTATGGACGCATCCCGACGCGGCTCCTTGCCCAGAATCTCGGTCGCACGAAAGCCGCCATCACCTCGCGCGCGAACAGTCTCGGGCTTGAGCATGGCTATATCCGGCCGTTCAGCGACGACGAAAACCGGGCCCTCGATATCGCTTTCCGCACGGGTGTCTCGATCGCCGATCTCGCCGCGGCTCTTGACCGCAAGGCAATGTCGCTCAGCAAATATGCGTGCCAGCATGGCTATCAGTTCGGTCGCCGCCCGCGGCGTGCCGTGACACTGGACGCGCTCCTGGCCATCGAGTGACCGCGCGCGGCACCCTGTCGCCGGCGCCCTTCCACCTCGCAAGCCATGTCTCGCGACGCGTCGACCGGCGCGTCGCGGGCGAGGAATTCGCTATGCCCTCCCAAGATCGACACATCAGGAACGTCCTGAAGCTCTTCGATGCGAACGGCCATCGCCATGATCGCTACCGGCTGTTCTCCGATTGCATGGAGTTGATCGCGCTGAGCATTTCCAACAGTGTCGATCTCTGCTCCCGTCCGGACCGGGAAGTGCGTTATTTCGAAATCGTGGGCCGATACGACCGTCCGGCTGTCGAAATGTTTGCACAGGTCTTCGCCGAGATCACCATGGCGCTCGAGGCTGGTCTCAACGACGTGCTGGGTCATATCTTCACCGAGCTCGAGATCCACAATAAGAACAGAGGACAATTCTTCACGCCCTATGCGGTCTGTCAGATGATGGCGCAGGTGACGCTCGGCGGCGCTGACGAGGCTCAGGCCCTGATCGGCGCGAAGGGCTTCGTCCGCGCGATGGAGCCGGCCTGCGGCGCCGGCGCGATGGTCATCGCGCTCGCGGAGGTCGTGCGCGCCGCCGGCATCAACTATCAGCGCCACCTTCATGTGACCGCGGTCGATATAGATTCGCGCGCGGTCCACATGGCCTATATCCAGTTCGCACTGCTTCACATTCCCGCCCATGTGATCGTCGGAAATTCGCTTTCGCTGGAGACCCGCGAGCATTGGTTCACGCCTGCCCATATCCTCGGGGGCTGGTCAGCGAGGCTCGCCAATCAGGCAGTTCCGGCGGGGCAGCAGACTATCTGTGCGTTGCCGGTGCCGAATAAACAGCCCGCTCATCTTCCGCCTGCGGCAGCGTCCGGTCCGGGCGAGCAGCTGACCCTTTTCTGACCCGATCTTGGCCTTCCGATGGCCGCAACCACCGTGGAAAGTCAGCGGTTGGCGATCGCCACATAGCCGCCGACCGCGATCACCATCGCTGCAAAAAATCGCTCCAGCAGCCCTTTATGCCGGGCGAGGCGCCCGCCGGCCCACACGCCGAGCATCGCGCCAGCCGCCCCGCCTCCTACGAGCAGCGCGGCGACGCGCCAATCGACCAACCCCGACAAGGCATAGGATGTCGCTGTCGTGAGGCCGAGGGCCGCGACGACCACGAGCGACGTGCCGACCGCGAACTCGACCGGCATTGCTGTTGCCGCGATAAGGCCCGGCACGATCAGGAAACCGCCACCGATACCGAAAAAGCCTGCGGCCAAGCCGACCGCAAGGCCGATGGGCACGAGGCGTGGCAGCAGCCTGGATGCCGTATCGCGGGTCAGTCGCACGTCAGGCGCGGCGGCGCCGCGCCTCCTTCGCAGCATCACCAATCCGACGCCCATCATCAGAAGACCGAAGAGCACCAGAAGCTGCTGCCCGCCCAAGGCCTTCCCCGCTGCGGCACCGATCGACGCGCCGACCACACCCGCCGCGGCAAACACGCTGGCGCAGGGCCATTTTACATGCCCGGCCCGCGCATGGCCAGCAAGGCTCGCAAGCGCATTGGCCATCACCCCGACCGCTGCGGTGCCGATCGCAATGTGCGCTGAATGGAGGCCGACCCCATAGACGAGGAGGGGCACGGCTAGGATCGAACCGCCACCGCCTATCAGCCCGAGGATCAGGCCGATGAGGACGCCCGAGCCCAGCGCCGCCAGATCCGCTACGCTCACCTGCGGTCAGACCGTCGCGCGATTCCAGGGCATGCGCCGGAACAGATGAGCAAGACCGCACCAGCCGGTTGCTCCCGCAAACATCAGGCCGGTCCCGACGAAGCCGGCGAGCAGCAGGAACGCGGGGGCGACGAACCAGCCCAGCAGAACGCCCAGCAGGACGAGCCCGCCCGCCGCCAGCTGGACCTGACGACCGATCTCCAGCGGTTGGGTGCGATCCACGATCGTCGGAAACCCGCCGGCCCGCCATGCATCGATCCCGCCATCGAGGACGGAGCAGGGCGCGCCCTTGGCAGCCGCCTCTAGCGCGGGGGCGCAATTGCCCGTTCGCATGCCCGACCGGCAGTGGAAGATCAGGGGACCATCGGGCAGGGGTTCGTCATCGAGCCGGGTCAGTGGCCGGTTGATCGCGCCCTCAATATGCTCGCGCGCATGCTCGTCCGGATCGCGCACGTCGATCAACGTAGCACCGCTGTTCAACGCGATCCGAGCCTGGGCTGCCGTCAGCGTACTAATCGCCATTGGTCACTCCTTGCAGTAAAGTTCGTAGAGGGTCGTGAGAAGCGTGTGCGCGCGCGGATCGGCGATGCGATACCAGAGCGTCTGGCTCTCGCGCCGATAGGTCACGAGACCTTCCTCCCGCATCTTTGCGAGATGTTGGGACAAAGCGGATTGCGACAGGCCGACATCGACCGCGAGGTCACGAACCGTGCGTTCGCCATGTTCCACCAGCTTGCACAGCATCATCAGCCGGCGGCCATTGCCGATCGCGCGCAAGGCGCCAGCCACTTCTTCCGCCTTCTGCTCGAAGGTTGCGAGATCCAACGGCGCTTTCGGCATCACATGAGACTCCATTAGTAGTTGCTAATGTAGCAACGCGCCATATATTAGCAAGAGCTAATGGAGGTCCGAATGGCAAATGATCCGATCATCGAAGCCTTTTTCGACGAGGCGACCAACACCGTCAGTTATCTGCTCGTGGATCCCCAGAGCGGCGAGGCCGCCGTGATCGACCCGGTGCTCGATTTCGACATGGCGAGCGGGACGGTGGATGTCCGCTCGGCTGTTCGCATCCTCGAGCGAGCCAATGACAAGGGCTGGCACATAGTCGCCGTGCTCGAAACCCATGCCCATGCCGATCATCTCTCGGCAGCTCCGTTCATCAAGGTGAGAACCGGCTGCTGGGTCGGCATAGGTGAGCATATCCGGGACGTGCAGAAGATCTTCCGGCCGATCTTTGCGTTCGACGATCTCGTTCCTGACGGCGCCGAATTCGATCGTCTGTTCGCGGACGGCGAAACATTCATGATCGGCAATCTTCCGGTCGAGGTTCTGCATGTGCCGGGACACACGCCGGCGGACATCGCCTATCGCGTCGGTGACGCACTGTTCGTTGGCGACACCCTGTTCATGCCCGACTATGGAACGGCGCGGGCCGACTTTCCGGGCGGAAATGCCCGCACCCTCTATCGTTCGATCCGGCGCGTCCTCAGCCTTCCCGGGACCACGCGTCTATTCATGTGCCACGATTACAAGGCTCCCGGCCGCGAAGACTATCGTTGGGAAACGACCGTCGACGAGCAGCGCCGCACCAGCGTCCATGTGCATGATGGCGTCAGCGAGGCGGCATTCGTCGCGATGCGCGAGGCCCGCGATGCGACGCTCCCGGTTCCCAAGCTCCTCCTGCCGTCCATTCAGGTCAACATCCGGGCCGGCCACTTCCCGAAGCCCCAGGGCAACGGCGTCCGCTATTTGCGGATTCCGGTCAAGGATCCAGCCGATGCGCTGGCGGAGGCGTAACCAGGCAGAGCGTTCTTCCTGTTTCCCGCGGCTTTGAACGGCACCCATCTCGAAGCTGCTCACTATGGCCGCAATTTTTCTATCTTCCGGCAATAATCGCGCTATGGGGCCGCATGAATTCGACAGATTCTCTGCGGCTCAATTTCAAGCCTGCGTCCGAGCGGCCGATAAGCCTGGCGCCGCGCAGCTGGCGCGGTTTCCGGGCCGAGCGCGTCGTTCTCCAATCCGACGATCCTTATGAATTCCGCACACTCGGCGAGACGCATTATCTAGCGCTCCACGACATGCGCCTAGACGATGGCGAACTCCATATCGACGGGCTGTCGCCGGTTCGACGCACCGACCTTCGCGACACGCTTACCTATGCGCCGCGCGGTTGTACCGTGGCGGGATGGGCGAAGCCGAGGCGCGGGCGCAACAGCTTCACCGCTTTCTATTTCGATCCTGAGGAAGCCGCCGACGAACTGGGCGAGCGCTATGCCCGGATCGATCCGGGCCCGTTCGCCTATGCGCGCAACGCCGCGCTCGCTGCGACCATGACCAAGATCAAGGACGTCGTCGCGGCGCCCGATACCGATAGCCTTTATGCCGAGGCGCTCTGCCTGACGGCGGCCATGGAGATATTGGGAGTCCAGCCGCGGACGGCGCCTGGCCAGCTGACGAAGACGCAGGTCGATCGCGTGTGCGACTATGTCGAAGCCCATTTGCACCAGCCGATCACGCTCGATGAACTGGCGGGCGTGGCCGGGCTCAGTCGTTCGCATTTCTCCCGGTCCTTCCGATCGACAACCGGGCAGGGGCCCTATCGCTTCGTCACCAGCCGCCGGATCGACCAGGCTTGCGGGCTTCTGGCGCTGGGCGACCGGCTCAGCATCACCGCGATCGCCCAGGCGGTCGGCTTTGCCAACGCCGGCGTGTTTCGCCGTGCCTTTCATCAGTCCACCGGCCTGACGCCGCAGCAGTTCCGCAAGGAGCGATGCTGACGAGTCGCCGATCAAATAATCTTTCGAGGGGGGAAAGTGACAACAGACAGTTCATCCGGTTCGTTACTCGGTTGGCTCGGCATTCGCGGATCGCGTGGCGGCAACAAGGGCGATGGCTCTGCCTCCGGGGGCAACGGCCACGCTCCTGGCAACATCTTCCAGCAGGCGCGGCGGCATCTCCTCGATGAGATGGCGTCGTTTCTCCTCGCCTATGAGCTGGACGTGACGCCCAACAATCTCATAGCGGCGCATGGTGCCTTTTCCGGCGCCAATCCGGGTCTCGCGCGCCAGATCGCGCAGCGCATCGCCGCCGGCCTTGGCATCACCCAGCAATGGCTCGATGAGGCGACGGCTGCGGATGAAACCGTCGACAAGCATGACGGCATCGAGCTCCTCATGACAAAGCTCGAGACGACGCTGGAGAATTTCTCGAAGAACACGACAGCCGCGCGAAGCGAAGCGTCCGACTATGGCAATCAGCTGGAACAGCATGTCGCCGAACTGGTCCAGGTGCAGGAGACCGGCCACATCATCTCCAGCCTCGCCGATCTCGCCAAGGCGATGCTGGAGCGAACGCGTCACCTCGAGGCCGATATGCGGCGCAGCGAGGATGAGGCGAAGCTGCTGCGCCGGAACCTGGAAAAGGCCAAGCGCGACGCCGAGATCGACCATCTGACCGGCCTTCCCAACCGTCGCGCCTTCGAAACCGTTCTCGAGCGCGAACATAAGGAGGCGCGTGCCGCCCTCGATCCTCTTGTCGTGGCCTTTTGCGACATCGATCACTTCAAGGCGGTGAACGATACCCACGGCCATGACGCCGGCGACCGGGTGATCCGCCTGATCGCGGAAATGCTCGCCGGGATCTCGGACGATAATTGCCACGTCGCCCGCCATGGCGGCGAGGAGTTCGTCATGCTCTTCCGCAGCGCCACGCTTAGCGAGGCCAAGACCCGTCTCGACGACGTGCGCGAGAAGCTCTCGGAGCGTCGGATGATCAACCGCAAGACCGACGAGCCCTTCGGGCAGATCACCTTCTCGGCCGGCATAGCCGATGTGTTCGATTTTCCCGATCCGCGCGCGGCGCTCAAGGCCGCGGACGAGGCGCTTTATGCAGCAAAGCAGGGCGGCCGCAACCAGGTCCGGATAGCCGACAAGCCAGCGCAAGCGGCCTGACCGGCCGCTTCATCCTTCGCCGGCCGGCTATGCGTCGGTCGCCTTCGGTCGTCCACGCCGTCCGGGAGCCACCTTTACCGGCTTGGGCGGCGTCGGCGCGGTCCCGCGAGGCTTTCGGCCAAGGCCGATGCTCTTTGCCAGCGTCCGGCGCTGCTCGGCATAGCTGGGCGCAACCATCGGATAATCGGCCGGCAGATTCCATTTCGTCCGATAGTCGGCAGGCGTCATCTGATAATGGGTCATCAGGTGGCGCTTGAGCATCTTGAGCTTTTTGCCATCTTCCAGGCAGACGATATAGTCCGGCTTCACTGACGAGCGGACCGAGACCGCCGGCTCCTGTTTCGTCACTTGCGGCGTGTCGCTCTTGCCGAGGCTCCGCAGCGCGCCATGAACATTCTGGATCAACGACGGCAAATCGCTCACCGCGACGCTGTTGTTGGTGACATGCGCGGCCACGATATCGGCGGTTAAAGTAATCAGCGTGCTGTCGCTGTCCGAAATGTCGTTCATGATGGTCATGCTTCCTTCCGGATAGGAGAGCCCGGGATCAGCATTCGCTACCGGGAACAGACGATCTTGGAAAGCGTGCAGTTGGCAAAAGATCGTTATCGGGCCGCGGTCGCCCGATCCTCTTGCCGCTCGTCCTGGCCTTGCCTTCCGCAATATATTCCCAGCAGGCCCCGTAGAGCGGCGCAGGTCGCAAAGAAAAGGGGAAGGGGCCGAAAGGCAAGTCGGTGGCGCGAGAGCCAGCGACAATCCTTCCTTTCCGAGGCCGACCATGCACACCTCGCGCAGTCAGCGCTGGCGGGACCGACGCGCCCTGTGGGCAACCGATTTCCGCACCATCGATACCAAGGCCTACAGCGTCGATGTCATCGATCATGGGATCGCGGGCGCGTTCATAGCCGCGCACCACTATCTCCCGACCTATCCGGCAGCGCAACTCGCGGTCGGGCTTTACGGCCGCCGTGCCGCACTCGAGGGGGTCGCCGTTTTCGCGGTTCCGGCGACCAACGCCGTCATCGTCAAACATACGGGTTTCGACGATCCGGCGAAGGGATGCGTGCTCGCGCGGCTGATCCTCCTCGATACGGTCCCGCAAAATGGTGAAAGCTTCTTTTGCGCCCGCGCCTTCAGGCTTCTGCGGCGTGCCCGCCCGGCAATCGAGGCCGTCGTCTCCTACAGCGATCCCGAGGCCGGCCATATCGGCCGGGTGTACGCCGCCCTCTCCGGCGCGCACCGGGGCATCAGCCGTCCGCGCAGGATCTGGCACATGGGCGAGCGCACGATTTCGGAACGCACGCTTTCCAAGATCCGCTTGGGGGAGCGGGGCATGGGCGGCGCCATCGATCAGCTCGTTGGCCTGGGCGCGCGCGCGCCGCTCCTCCGCGAATGTCCAGCCGCGTGGCTTGCCGGGCTGCAGGAGCAGGGCGTCCTCGCATCGCGCAGGCATCGCGGGCTTTTCACCTATTGTTTCGAACTTACGCGCGAGGCGCGGCGACAGGGGCAGGCTCTGCCCCGGCTACCCTATCCCAAAATCCTGCCCGGCCAGTGAGCCGCGCAAGCGCGACGTTCAGGCCAGCGCCTGCGCGCGCTCGATGTAGCGGATCGCCTCGGCGACCGTCCTGATCTTCTCGGCATCGTCATCCGGGATTTCGACCCCGAATTGGTCCGTGACCAGCCTGATAACACGGTCGTCTATCCCATCCATGGGCGTCGTCTCCATTCCAAGAAGATGCCTGTTCGAGACAATCGCCGTTACGGGACAATCCTTTCGACCGAGACATAGCCCCATAGCGTGGCCGCATGCCCGCCACCTTAGGTAAAATTACTGGGGCCGAAACGGTCTCGTACTTCCCACTCTTCTGCTGATCCGCCGCATCCTCAAGGAGCCTTTCCATGCATGTCGAATTTGAAATTCAGGGCCGCTACGACGTGCCCGAGGGCACGCAGCCCGTTGCGGGGACGCTCAACCTCTTTCGTCTCCCCACCGGCCAGATCGTCTCCGTCCATCCCGTGATCGAGATGGCGACGGCAACCGACAGCGACGATCATCGAGATCTCAGCACCGGCGAATCCGCCACCTTCGGTATCCACCTTGACCTTTACGACCGGAGCTCGACGCTGGGAGACGACTGATCCGACGGCATGGGCCCCGGTCATACCGGCGCTCAAGATCGAGAGGGGAGGGGGAGCGTGTTCGATGCGCAGAGTGGCTGCGCGAGAACGGAGCTCTTCCATGCTGGCGACCGCCCCTCCCGCGCTGTCCGTAGCACAGCGCGCCATCGACTATATACGCGTCAGTGAACCGGCCCCTGTCGTGCTCGCTTATGGTATCGGCGTGGACAGCACCGCGCTCTTGGTCGAGCTGGAGAACCGCGGCACCCCGCCGGACCTCGTGATCACCGGGGACCCAGGCGTCGAGAAGCCGGAAACCTACGAATATCAGCGGACGATCGCGGCGTGGATGGCCGCGCGCGGCATTCCCTATGTGACGGTGCGCTACACGCCCAAACGGTTCAAGCACTGGCCGCCCTATTTCGACCTGCTGTCCAACGTGCTGACGAACGCGACCCTGCCGAGCATCTCGCTTGGCCGTCATTCCTGCAGTCTCAAATGGAAAGTCGCCCCGCAGGACGCTTTCCTGAAGCAATGGGCGCCCGCCCAGGCCGCCTGGGCGCGCGGCCAGAAGGTCATTCGTCTGATCGGCTATGACGCCTCGCCGGCGGATACGCGGCGCTATACCCATGCCGCGACCATCGCCAACGACCTTTTCGAGTGCCGCTACCCCTTGCGCGAATGGGGATGGGACCGTGCCGCCTGCATCGCGCGCATCGAGGCCGCAGGCCTTCCCGTTCCGCCGAAATCGAGCTGCTTCATCTGCGGTGCCATGAAGCCCGACGAGGTCCGCGCGCTCCCGCCCTGGTGTCTGCGACTTATCGTGCTCGTCGAAGCGCGCGCGGCCCCACGGCTGCGCACCGTCGAGGGACTCTGGCGCCGGTCGACCAGCACGCGGCCTGGCCGGATGACTGATTTCATTCGCGCCGAAGAGCTGCTCCCCGCAGCCGATATCGACGCCATCATTCTCGACGCGCCCGCCGACCTCATCCGGTTCCAGGATGTCGCCGCCCATGTCCCACTCCCCGATCGGCCGGCGATGGCGGAGTGGCTCCAATCCTTCAACGCCGGCTTGCTGGAGGCAGCATGACAATCCCCGCCACCGAACAGATCGCCCGGCTCAACGATCGCTGCCGCCACGGCCTCGATCCCAACGCGCGTATCATGGTCACCCGCGCCTGCCTCGCCCGGCTGTCGGGCGATGGCGAGGGGATTGCGGAGGTGCTCGCGCAGGCCGAGCTGCTCGCCGCCGTGCGGCGCTACGACTTCAAGTCGGGCGATGGCCCCGAACGCGACTTTGGCGCCTTCGAGCTCCGCGAGGAGCGGATCTTCTTCAAGATCGACTATTACGACATGGCCCTCGAATTCGGCTCGGACGATCCGGCGGATGCCTCGATCACGCGGCGGGTTCTCACGGTCATGCTCGCCGAGGATTATTGATCGCGCCCCCGCCCTACTCGAAGCCGGTGACGACCTCGGCGCCCAGACTGCCCGTCGCATGGACGAGCTGCACGATGGCAGGTTTGCGCGGTGCCCAGCGCTGATAGACCGGCTCGGGAATGAAATATCTCCCGCCGGTGATGACACCGCCCGGCTGGATCGGCTCGAGCCACGCCCAATAATAGAAACCGGGACCCTTGCTCGGCCGGCTCACGTCAATCCGGCCGAGACGCATCGACACGGTTTCCCTTTGCCCAAGCGCCACGCCGTTGATGCTGGGCAACACCCCGACCGTCCAGACCGGCCAGCCCATCAGGCCGGTGACAGCGCAGGCAATGGCGGCAAAGCGATGCACCCGGGGGTCGCTGGTACCCCCCACAAGCCAATGCCAGATTCCCGCGGCGGTGAGTGTCGTGGCGACGAGCCCGGCAAGCTTCAATCCCGATCCCGGTGCGATCGCGCGCGGCCAGGTCTCGCCGATGGTCAGGATAAGAAGCAAGGTCAGTACCATGGGAATGGCGAAGGGCAGCAAGAGCTTTGCCATGAAGCTGCCCGGCACGACGGGTCGTGCCGTGGGAATTGACGAAGAAAACGCGTTGATCATCCTCTGTGACTATCAGTGCTGGATTGACAAATTCTCTCCGCGACGCGCGCCGCCCGGCCAGCGATGTCCGTCTGTCGACGTGGAAGGCTTCCGCTACTCGCCTTTGAGCCAGGCGGGTGTTCGCCAGATCGGATCCCCATCTTCGTCCAGGCCGTCCCATTCGTAGCGAAAGGCGATGGCCTCCCGCCATTGCGCGCTGGCGTCATGCCGATCGAGATAGGCAGCCTGCTCCTCCTCGGTCAGCTGCCTCCAATAGGGGAGCCAGACATGTTCGATATAGCCGTCGACCGCACCCTGATTATGGACGTCGTCAGCGGACAGGCCGGGAAAGACCATCCAGATCGGTGCGGCTTCACTCAACCCCGGTTCCGATCGGTCGTATATATCATCCGGCAGCATCCCTGGCGTGACTGAAGGGCAATGTGGGCCGCCATCACCGGGCCCAATGATCTCTGCATGGTGGCGCGGCTCCGGTCCAGGCGGGAGAGCAATCCTATCACGATCCGGACAAAAAAGGAGAGCGGGAGGGAAAGGGCCGGTTTGCTTTTGCCAAGGAGTCCGCAATGTCCCTTCCGACCGCCATTCGCAGCCAGGTCGATCCCGCTGCCATCACCAAGGTGACCCGCCTTTTCAATAATATGCTCGGTGACGCGCTTTCGGAGCTCGTCCAGAATGCGCGGCGCGCAGGCGCGAGCGTTGTCGATCTCGATGTGATCGAGGCCGATGGCTCTCCATGGCTTCTCATTCGCGACGATGGCACGGGCATTGCCGATCCCGCTATTATCCTTGCGCTCGGCCGATCGGGTTGGGACGACGACGTCGCGCGGCGCGAAGACCCCGCCGGGATGGGCGTCTTCAGCCTCGCAGGACGACATGTCGAGATTCGCTCCTGTTCACGCGCCACCGGCGAGGGCTGGGCGATCGCCATCGAACCGCAAGACTGGGAATCCGGTGCGTCGATCGCGGTCCCCTCGATCGATCATCCTCTTGGAACTGAAATCCGCGTCCGGCTCGAGGACGACTGGACCAACACGCTGGAGGCGGCGGCGCACGGCGCGGCACGCTATTGCCCGATACCGATCCGGCTTCGGGGAACGCTTCTTCCCCAGCAGGACTGGCTTGCAGGCGCCGCGGCGATCACCGAAGCGGGAGGCGTTCGGATCGGTCTTTTCAACGATACCCGCTCCACCCGCACCATCCCCCGCATCAACTTTCACGGGGTCACGGTTCCCTGCGCGCTCCCGTCGATCGACGAGAAGGACCGTCATTGGTCGGCCCGCGTCGATATCGTCGACGCGCCGGATCTCCAGCTCGTCCTGCCCGCGCGCAAGGAAATGGTCGAAAACGAGGCGCTCGACGCGCTTCGCAAGACCGTGCGCCGCGCGATCTATCGGCACATTCAGACGCTCGACAGCCATCGTCTGGGCTTCGCCCAATGGGCCGAGGCCGCGCAGCTTAATATCGTCCTGCCGGAGGCGCGGCCCGTTCTGCGCGGATGGACCCCGGCCACCGCGGACCTCAACAACGGACAGGTCGGCGCCGGCCTCGTTCCTGCCGAAGGGTTCGTGCTGGTCGACTCCTTCGAGGCGCCGCTCGAGCAATGTGCCGCTTTCGCGCTTGGGCGAGCCGGGCGGCTGGACGGTCGTCTTGCCGATCCCGACGAGACAATGGCCGGCTATGGCTGGTACGATGCTCTTCGTCGCATCACGGCGCTGCGCTTCGAGATCGAGCGTGACGGGGAACAGCATGTCCTGGATGGCGCCGAGCTTCCAGGTCTCGAAAGCGGTCCGGTCGAGCGCCTCGACCTCGTACTCGAACTGACCGGTCCCGAGGCCGAAACGATCCAGGTCCCGGCGCCCGTCGCTATCCTGTACGACGAAGGCGCCTGTTGGAACTTCGAGGAAGCCACCATCCTTCTCGCCTCCGCCGACGCCGTCTCGCCCGACGAACTGGTCGAGCTGCTCGAAGCCTCCTGTTTCTGCGCGAGCGACGATCGCGACGCCGACAGCTGGGAGACCCAGAATGATCGCTTCCTCCTCGACGCCAGGGAAATGGCGATGCGCCTCCTGCTGGGCGACGACGCTGCACTTCTCGAGCGGTTGCGGGCGATCATCGCCTACCGCGCGCAATGGTTCGTGCCCGAAGGCCGGCAATTCCATGCCGTGATCGGGCGCAACGCAATCGACATTCGGCTCGAAGCGACGCCCGCCCCGCCGGTGTCCTGCCCTCCTTCGCAAAGGATCTAGCCATGCGTCCCATCAAAATCGCCGCGCGGTCCGATCGCGAGGCCGTGCGCTCGGCGATTGACCATCTGCGCCACGCGCGTAACCTTCTCGCCAGAGGCGGAGCGCTTCGCGCCGCGGCGGCCGTGCGCAAAGCGCTGCGCAGCGCCGAAGGCGCCGCCCGCCATGTCGATCACCGCATCCGCAGGAGTGCGCCATGAGTCGCTACGAACTGACGCCACGGGCTGGAAAGGGCGTCATCAAGGTCGTTATCGGTTGGGACCGCCCCCTGCAGACCTTCTTCGCGCAGGTGTTCACGCCCACCGAGGAAGAGTCAGAGGAAGGCGAGGCGACGATCTGGCTCGGCACCGAGCCGGGCGAATTGCCCACGCCCGAGGCCGCGATCCGGGTCGTCGAAGCCTATGCCGAGATCCCCGAGATGCTTGGGCAGAGCCTCGAAGACGACATGCGCGCGAGCGTCGGCGTGAAGGATGGAACCCACCAGGCCGAGGCCAAGAAGCGGTTGTTCGGGTCGATCCACTGACGCGGACCGTCCCTCCGCCACAACAAATTGACCGCGCTGGGCAGATCGCCCATGTAAAATGGTGTAAATTCAAGAGACCGCTATACCAGGTCTCCGTATCGACCAAGTCACGATCGACAGCTTATCTGCCGATCGCTGCCTGTTTGCGATCAGTATCAACCGGGTTCGGAAATGTCCCGGAAAGCCGCCACAATTCTCCAACTTGCGTTCGCACCGCCTTCATCCTGAAGAAGGGTGCTCGCTCATCTCGCACTGCGATGCACGATCGTTTCTCCAGGCGGGCGGCCCGGGTGGCTGGAAGATTTCGTTAACTATCCTTTGCCGATAACCGGCCGCACATTCTGCGAGGACAGATACGATGTTCGACGGTCTCAAAATCAAACGTCTAGCCCGCGAGGCCGCTCCCGGTTGGGCGGAGGAAGCAATCGCGCTTTTCGGCCATAATGCTGAAGATATGATCGCCCAGCAGCGCGAACTGCACAGCTATCCCGAGCGCTATTCCTTCGAGTTCTGCCTCAGGGAAATCGCCAAGCAGCGCAAGGCCGCCCAGCTCGCGCGCCCCTCGCTGCTCGATCGCCTGTTGCGGCCCATGCGCATGGCCATGTCGGCGTCCGACGCCGGCACGCTCGAGGCCTAGTCGCCGCGTCTCACGGCCCGCACATGTAAAAGCATGTAAATTCTGGGCCATCAATTCCGATGATTAACGGTCTATTTTCCACGAGGTGGTGAAATCTGACCTCTACTAGGAAGTCAGGGCCGATCTCATGGCAAATCATTCTGCAAACCGCGTCTTCACTCTGGAAAACCATGTGCGCGAGGCCGCCGCTGGCGATGCCCAGGCGCGATACGAGCTGGGCGTGGCCTATAGCTGCGGTAGTTTCGGCATCGCGATCGATCTGGTTGAAGCGCATAAATGGTTCAACCTCGCCGCGCTCGCCGGCAGCCAGGCGGGCCAGGAAGCGCGGGCGGAACTCGCCGAAGAGATGACTGCGCGCGAGATCGTCGAAGCCCAGCGTGCCGCACGGGCCTGGCTCCGGCAGACCCCGAGCGAGATGCCCGAGGCGGCCCACTACCGTCTCGCCGCATAAGGCCCGCGCTCTCATGACCGGCGATGCCCAACAATCCGACCAGCTGCTGCAGGCGCTGGGCCTGTCGAGCGAAGACTGCGCCGAAGTCCACAGGCTCGTCGCAACGCATGGCAATCATGCCGCGCAGCATGTCGTCGACCTGATCCAGGCTGCGCTTCGTGCGAACGACGACGTGACGGCACAGGACCGCGAACGTATCCTGAGGCTCATCGAGCTTCATGACAGACAGGCCAGGCTCTCGGCCGATGCCTTACGGACGCTTCCTCATGTGTCGTCGGGGATCAGACGGACGGGCCTACGCGTCATCCCGGGCAAGACGCCGGATTAACCGCCCAAAAGGGCCGGATCAGTCCCGAGGCCGCGGGTTGCGGGCCTCGGATGGGGCGCTTGTGCGCCTGCTCGG
>ERZ1292632.870-Hain-H43-01um-R2-870-length-32476-cov-8_pt1 | contig 32476 bp, 38 predicted proteins | sample MGYA00564407_ERZ1292632 | MGnify/ENA primary metagenome ERZ1292632 (study PRJEB36523, sample SAMEA6512637) | groundwater metagenome | collected 2019-01-08 | study: AquaDiva: Metagenomics assemblies of 32 groundwater samples | reverse complement strand
CCTCCCAAATATTCCATAACTTCAGGACTACCACCAAAATGCTTTCCAGTAAAAGCAGCAGGCCCAGCGTCAGCTATAGCTGCTACAACTGCATTTCCATTTTTAGTATTAACAACCATAACTTTTCTATGTTTATACCAATTATGTAAATATGGTTGACGACTATTCCAATCAGGTAAATAAAGTGTTTGGACAACTGCATACCACTTTTCTGTTTCAACAAGATCTAGTGTTAATTTGTCTTTTGATTTGGCAAAATATCCCCACGCACCAAGACCGGGAGCAATTCCTTCTTTGTAATATGGCCCATGGTTTTCCAAAATATCTCCAGGATATCTTTTTAAATGTTGCTCTGCCCCAATATAACCATATGTTGTATTTAAATGTTCCCCTTCAAGTGAAGCTTTTGCCGGTATATCTGTTGTATCTTTAATTACTTGTTCAAGTTTTTTTTCTTCGTCCCTTGATAGTGGCCTAACTTCCTTTGGAAGCATAAAGTTAAACGCATCAATTAAATCTTTCTGTGGCAATTTCTTTTCATTTCTATCTATTATCCCATCAATACTTTTGGATATTTCTGAAGGACTTGGAAGTTGACTGGCTCCTGTTGGCGGAGAAAGTAAAAGAGTACCAGTTAATGCACCGGCTGAAATTAATTTAGCACTATGCTCACGTAATTTTCCTATTTCAATTCCTTTTTCAAGTAAAAACTGATGAGCTTTTGGATATTTCTTTTCAAAGGCTAGCCTTGCCTCAATACTTTTGAGTTTTAATAAATCCCTAAAATTACTTTGGGCAGTTGTATTCATTTTCTAAATTAATTTTTTAAGTCTTTCTAATGCTTCTTCTTTACCTAATATTTCAATTGATTCGTTGATTGGTGGAGTAAATTTCATTCCAGTTATTGCAATTCTTAAACTCATAAAAAAGTCACCAGTTTTAAAATTATTTTCTTTAACTACTTCCATTAAATCCCTATTATTTTGAATTCCTTCAATAGCTTTTGTTAGATGTTCTTTGTAATTTTCACCAAATAACTTTGCGTCAACTTCAGGTTTTTCAAAGAAAAATTTAGTAAGCATTTTAAAGTCTGACAATTTTTCTAATCGGTCTTGAATCAAGGCTACAATAGATTTATTTTTTTGGTTATTATCTAATTCTAATTTTTCTAATAAATTATCTACAGATAATTTTCTAATATATTGTCCATTAAACCAATTTAATTTATCTCTAAAAAACTTTGGGTTGGCGTCTTGAAATCCATTTGGGTCAAACGAATCAACCATCTCTTTTAAACTATAAAGCTCTCTATTATCCTTTGGCGCCCATCCTAATAGAAAAATAAAATTTAATAAAGCTTCAGGAAGATAACCCTCTTCTAAAAATTGCTCACAAAAAACAGAATCTCTACGCTTAGACAACTTTTTTCCCGTTTCTGCAGATAATATGTCTGTAGGATGACCTATTTCTGGTGTTGGTCCGCCCAAGTACTTAAATACTAAAAGATGAACTGGGGTTGAAGGCATCCAATCATGGCCTCTTATTATATGTGTTATTTTCATATCTATATCATCAGTCATTGCAGCTAAATGATACGTAGGAAAACCATCACTTTTCAAAAGTGTAGCATCATAAACTGTGTTCGTATTCCAAGATATTTCCTTTTTGTGAACAAAATCTTTGTATTTAACTATTTCATCGTCTGGAACCCTAAGCTTAATTGCACCAGATGTTAAATTTTTGTCTCTACAGGGATCTCTTAACTCTACTGAAAAACCTTCCGTCTTTGCATTCTTTGGTTTACAATTACAATAAAACGCATGGCCGTCTAAAACCAATCTTTCAACAGCTTTTTTATATATCCCACTTTTATGACGTTCGCTCTGTATATAAAATTCATCCCAAACAAGTCCAAACTTTTTAAGTGTTACTTGAAGTGCTTCTGCTGATCCTTCTACTTCTCTCTTTTGGTCAGTATCTTCGATCCGAAGTATAAACTCGCCTCCTTCATGTTTTGCCATCACATAGGCATATAATGCAGTACGTAAACCTCCAATATGTAAAAAGCCTGTTGGACTTGGTGCAAATCTTGTTCTCATGGTAATATTAATTATATCATGGCTACACTCACTGAGGCATCAATAGCAGCAAGAAAAGGAATAAGGTATTCAATTTATGGAATAATATTAATTATTATTGCCAGAGGTATAATTTTAAGTGGTATTTCCCTTTACAAAAAAGTATTTCCACCTCCCCCAACACCTCCAACTGTTGCTTTTGGTAAACTATCAAAGATTCCTTTTCCAGAAAGACAAAAGGTAAAACTTAACTTTACACTTGAAACCCCAGAAGGTGGTCTCCCAACATTCCCCGCTCAATCAAAAGTCTTTTTTATGCCAAAAATTGCGTCTAATTTGCTTTCGTTAGACTTTGCACAAGATAAAGCAGCAAGGCTTGGCTTTGATATACAGCCACAACAAACGACAGAATCATTATATAAGTTCTATCATAAGACAGCACCAACGTCACTTGAAACAAATATTGTTACAGGCTCATTTTCAATTAGTTATGATTTAAATGCTGATCCATCACCAATTTTAGTTAGACCACCACTTCCTGAAATTGCTCGAAATAGCGTTAAGACCTTTTTATCATCTGCTAGTTTATATCCAAAAGACATAGAAACAGGAACATTTGAAAGTAAATACTTAAAAACGCAGGCTGGAGGGTTTATAGCTGCTCTTTCACAATCTGACGCAAATCTTGTAAGAATTGATTTGTTTAGAAAAAATTTTGATGATTTACCCGTTGTTACTCCAGTGACAAAAGAGGGAAATCTTTGGTTTATGGTAAGCGGAGTAAAAGAACGAGGCAAGGAAATAATTGCAGGAGAATATCATTATTTCCCAGTTGATGAATCACAGGTTGCAACATACCCAATTAAAACAGGAGATCAGGCATGGCAAGTGTTTTCATCAGGAAATTATTACCCAGCCTCTACCAGTTCAGTAGTAGAAGAAGATAATATAAAAATAAGAAAAATATACCTAGCTTACTATGATGCAGGGGTTTACACAGAATTCTTCCAACCTGTTTATGTTTTTGAAGGAGATAATGATGTTGTAGGCTACGTCCCAGCAGTTACTCAAGATTACTACGGAGAATAGTTACTCTGGTTTTACTTCTTCCCAAGTGTAATTATTAAAAATCCACTCAATTAGTTCTTTTGTTTCACCAAATCTGTCTGATGAACCCAAAACAACTGTCATTACATGTCGCCCATTCCTTTCAACATAGGTGACTAAATTTTCTCTGGCATTTTCAGTCCAGCCTGTTTTAACACCTTTTACACCATCAACTTCTCCCAACAATTTATTTATGTTTGATAATCTATGTGTAAACCTGTTATCAACACTTTTGACTATTTTTTCCTTTGTTCCCACAATTTCTGCAAATATTGGATTTTTCATTGCCTCTTTTGAAACAACTACTAAATCTCTTGTTGTTGAAAATTGTGATCCGTTATCTAGCCCTGTAGGATTACTAAAATGAGTATTATTAAGCCCCAAGTCTTTAACTTTTTTATTCATTAAATCTATAAAAACATCTCTACCCTCAGGATGATTTTGAGCTAAAACTTCTGCCGCGTCGTTGGCCGAGTAAATCAAAAGTCCATTAAGTAAATCAATAAATTTTATCTCCTCTCCAGTTACAAGTCCCATTTTTTGCCCCACTACGCTTGTTTTACCGACTTTTAAGACCTGTTCTAGTTCGTAAGTATCAATTGCAACTAAAGCTGTAACTATTTTTGTTGTTGAGGCTGGAAGAAGTGCCCTATTTGGATCTTTTTCATAGAGTGTTATAGCTGAAGTTAAATCAACCGCCATAACTGATTGGGCAGAAAGAATTGGAAAATTAGCTCCATTTTTCAAAACTGGCAAATCTGAATAGGCTTTTACTTTTTTTTCTGGAAAAACATAGGTCACAACATTTTTAAGTCCATTGTTTAATGCGATTGCAGAAGTTGCAATTAAAATGAAAGAGAGCATTGATAAATACAAAAGTTTATTTTTGTTGAAGTAATTACTTTTTGCCATTTTTTAAACAATTAAATGAAGTTAACAACTTCAGGGTTTTCTGTATGCAAATAATCCTCATAATTCATTTTGATTGATCTATCGTGTCTACCAGCATTAAATGCAATTTCTTTATTTTCTGACAGTCTAGAATCTACAACAGTCTTCAAACCAAGCAACGATCCAAATGGTGGAATACAACCAACTTCTAAACCAGTTTTTGCCTTAACACTTTCTTTAGAAGCCATGGCTAACTTTTTATATTCTTTTGTTTTTTGCAATTTCTCCAAATCTGCCTTTAAATCAGCTGGCAAAACCAACATTATAAATTCTTTATCTGCTTGCAAAATTAAGGCTTTTGCTCCTTGATGAATATTTGTATTCCTAACTTTTGCAGCTTCTTCACTTGTAAACACTGGTACATGTTCATAATTTTTATATTTGATGTTTCTTTTATCAAGTAATCTCAAAATATTCTCATAAACGTCTTTTTTAGATATATCTTCCGCTTCATTTTTTATAGTAGAAAGTCTGACATCTACTCTTTCCATATCCCTTGGGAACAGTGAAGCTTCACGAACATTTTTAAGCTCCAATAGTTTCATTGTTATTCTTTCAAGTCCAAATGAAAAACCACCTTCTGGAGGCATACCGTACTTAAAACAATAAAGATATGTTTCAAAATCCTTTGGATCCATACCTCTGTCTTTAATTGCCGAAACTAAATCGTCATATTTATTGATTCTCTGGCTACCTGAACAAATTTCAAGGCCTCTAAACAAAAGGTCGAAAGATAAACTAAATTCTTTATTTTCAGGATCAGGCATTGTGTAAAAAGCTCGTTTTTTGGTAGGGAAATGGGTAATTGTCACAAAATCACTTTGTTTTTCCTCTCTGGCCCATTTACAAATTTCTATTTCATCATCAGGTGCTAAATCTTTTTCACCAAGAACTTTTCTACCTGTTCTTTTTTCGATTATTTCTTGTGCTTCTGTCAACTTAAGTCTTGGAACTTTATTTGTAAGCATTGGTTTTTCTACATTAAACAATTTCATTTCCTCCTCTGTTTTCTCATACGCTCCAATTATCATGTTTGTACCTACAAATTCAGAATAATCCAAAAGTTCTTCAAAATTTTCAATAAATCCTATCTCACAATCCATTTGAACAACTTCTGATAGATGTCTTGTTGTAACTGAAGGTTCTGCCCTATAGGCATGAGAAAAAAGAAAAACTCTTTCAAAAGCTCCTACTGCTATTTGTTTATATAACTGAGGACTCTGAGTTAAATATGCATTAAAACCGTAATAATCAACTCTAAAAACTTCCGAACCACCTTCCGTTGATGAAGCTGAAATTGTCGGCACAAAAACTTCTTTACAATCTAAATTTTTAGCTGCTTCCCTAAAGGAATCGGCAACCGCTGATTGAATTTTAAAAATTGCAGATTGCTTTCTGTTTTTAAGCGTTAGGGGTCTATGGTCTAATAAAACTGGAAGTGTCAAATCAAGATCAGATTTACCCATATCAAATGGTAATTCGACAGAAGTACTCAAAACTTTAAGTGATTCAATTTGAAGTTCTATCTCTCCCGTTTCTAAATCTTTGTTTATTAATTTTTCTGGTCTTTTGACTATTTTTCCAATTAATTCAACAGAATATTCTGGATTAACCTTCTCTAAATTTTGTCCAACACATTGGATGATTCCTGTTCTGTCCCTTAGATCTATAAAACTTATTTTTCCATGATCTCTGACAGTTGATACCCAACCTTTTAAAACTACACTCTCCCCAACTTTATTTACAGTCTCATTTACCAAAGTTCTTTGCATATATGTATTCTAACTTCAATATTCACTCTTGACAACATGCACAAACTTTTTCTAAACTACTGGTTACATATGAAATTTTATAGTTCAGTCAAAACAATTATTATTAATCTCTTTACTTAAGAGGTTTGTCTGGCTGGTAAGTTTGACAAACCTCTTTAACCAAAGAGGTTTTTTTAATGATCAAAATATGACAGAAACAAAAACATTTGATCAACTCGATCTAATAATGGAGGCCCTTCGAAAAAGGGGTATCCAAATTGATGGGAGAAATATAGAATTTACAGACAGGGAAGAAATTGTTGATGGTATTGAAATACAACGAACTTATGTACATGTTGAGAAAAAAGATGGTACTCAGGGTCCAGAATATTTACTAGACAATTTGCTTTAATAATAAACAGTATCTTTATTATATTGTTAATTGTTTTTTAATTTCTCTTTTGGCTAGTGTAGTTACAGCTATCTCAAGCCACTTAGAACTTAATTTTTTAGAATTTTTAGATTTTATTATTTCCACAACTTGGCCACTTTCTAATTTATAATCAAGTGGGACCATTTTCCCATTTACTTTTGCCCCTACCGTAGTATTTGCAAGTTTTGTGTGAACTGAAAAAGCAAAATCTATTGGCGTCGCTCCATTAGGTAAATCGTAGACATCTCCTTTGGGAGAAAATACAAAATTCCTCTGACTAAATAGATCAATTTTCATACTTTTTGTAAATTCGTCTGAATCCACAATTTCATTTTGCCATTCTATTAGTTGTTTAACTAATGAGATTTTTTGATTTGAAAAGATTACACCTTTTTCTAAAATTTTATCTTTCTGGTTTAACGATGATTTAGCTTCAGAATATGCCCAATGAGCAGAATCTCCATATTCTGCTTGTCGATGCATTTCAAAAGTTCTTATTTGAAATTCGACTATTCTTCCCTCAGGTCCAAAGACACGAGTATGAATTGATCTATATCCATTAGGTTTTGGTTGTGCAATAAAATCAGATATTCCTAAATACGGTACTGGCTTAAATGCAGAATGAACTACTCCTAGAGCCTCATAACACATTCCAATATCACTTGTAAGTATTCGAACTGCAACTATGTCATATATTTTATCAAAATTCCAGTCATTTTCAGGACGCATAAGTTTTCTCCATAGTGAATAATAATGTTTTTTTCTTGTATGTATTTCGTATTTTTTCCCAACTTTATCAAGTTCTGTTTTTAACGAATTTGTAATAAATAAAATATGAGACTCAGCATTTTTGTAATACTTTTCAGATTCTTTTTTTAAACGATTAAAATCAATAGGGTATGCAAATTTAAAAGATAAATCTTCAAGTTCTCCTTTTATTTTTCCCATTCCTAACCTGTCAGCAAGTGGGGCATATACTTCAAGAGTCTCTATTGCGTTTTCTCTTTGTTTGTTTTTGGGAAGATACTCAAGCGTTCTCATGTTATGCAATCGATCGGCTAATTTAATGAGTATTACTCGTAAATCTTTAGACATCGCAATAAGCATTTTTCGAAGATTTTCAACAAAGTCCTTCTCCCTACTCCCCTTTAACCTCAAATTAGTAATCTTTGTCACGCCATCTACTAGTAATGCTATATCGTCTCCAAAATTGCTACTGATAGCATCTCTGGTAACCAGAGTATCTTCAATTGTATCGTGCAGGAGACCAGCGACTATAGATTTTGTATCAAGTTTCCATGTTGCAAGAATAATTGCAACCTCCAAGGGATGTAAAAAATAATTTTCTCCACTTAATCTTTTTTGACCTAAATGAGATTTTTTTGCAAAATGGTATGCTTTTTCAATTATTTTTTTATCAAAACTAGGATTATATATCTCAACAAGTTCAAACAACCTAATTAAATCTTTTTCCATAGATTCATAATTACATATCAATTATTATTAATGTCTCGAATTTTCAACTGTATTGTGGTTTTTGAGTTCCACTGATTCTCTTCAATCACATATGCGATTTCGAGAAAGGTATTAGGTGATAGGTTATAGGTGATAGGTACGTTGAACCAAATAGCATCTAATACGACAGAATTCTGTCTAAGTTTAAGTTTAAGATGTTTACCCTCTTGACCAACTGACTTGCACTCAACTACTTCTACATTCTTACTTGCAAAAACTGGGGAATAGTTTCCTTGTCCTGTGGGCTCAAATTTTTCTATTTCTTCAACAAGTTTTTGATTTATCAACTCAAAATTTAATTCCAAATCAATTTTTAGTTTTCTTTCCAAAATCTCATCTGTAAGCTTTGCTCGTGATATTTCATTTATTTTTGATCTAAATTCTTCAATTTTTTCGGTATATATTGAAAAACCTGCAGCCATTGGATGACCCCCACCTTCTAAAATTAATTCTGTTTCTTTAATTGCCTTTATAATATTAAAACCATTTATAGATCTTGCAGAAGCCTTAGAAATTGATTCACCGATAGACAACACTATTGATGGCTTATAATATTTTTCAGTTACTTTACCAGAAGCCAAACCAATTACTCCTTCATGATAATTACCACTTATAATCATGACTTTTTCTGTATCCCGAACTTGCTTCAGAACCTGTGTTAAAACATCATCCACAACTTTTTGTCTTTCAATGTTTGTGTCATTTAATAATTTGTTTAGGTCTTCTGCTTTTTTGGGGTCTCTAGTACACAAAAACCGGAGTGAATCTATTGCTGAGGAAAGCCTTCCCATTGCATTAATCCTTGGGGCAATAATATAGCCAACCTCATAAACACCAACATTATCTAGTTTTGAATCTCTGAACAATTTTTGAAGTCCGATTCTTTTGGTTTTTGAAAGCTCTGGAAGCCCGTATTTAACAAGCGATCTATTTATTCCCAAAAGTGGCATTTGATCAGCAATTGTTCCAAGAGCAACTAAATCGAGTCCAGTGAACGATGAACCGTGAACAGTGAACAGTTCGCGAGCAAGAAACCAAGCAAGGGCAGAACCACAGACTGCAGTAGAATGTAGAATGTAGGATGTAGCAAGCTTTTTTGTACCTTTTGTATGATGGTCAACAACAATCACATCAATACCTCTTTTTTTAGCTTCATTAATCGCGTCAAACGCGACTATTCCATTGTCAACAGTGATTATTAATTTAGCATTTGGATTTTTAGCATTTATTTTTTCAAGACTATCGACCTTTAGCCCATAGCCTTCAGTAAATCTATCTGGGATATATGGCATAACATCAAAACCTAGTTTATACATTGCTTCCCACAAAATTGCAGTTGCACAAACACCATCAGCATCATAATCACCGAAAATAACTACTTTCTCTTTTTTCTTATAGGCTAGTTTAATTCTTTTTAATACTTTCTTGATTGCAGTTTCCTTAATGCCTAATGCTTTAAGCCTTAAGCTATATGGATTTTTGGGATTTATAAAATCATCTATTTCTTTCTTGGTTGTTAATCCACGATTTTTTAGAAGAGTCTTAATTATTAATTCTTCACTATTAATTTTTAATTTGTTTAAGATTTCCCATTTCATATACTCTGATATAATAACATATATGGTTAACTTTAAACTTCCTGATGAAGTAAAAGAATTAATGGCCAAATTTGCTAAAGCAAATTTTGAAATATATGTTGTTGGGGGTGCTGTTCGTGATTTATTGATGGGGGAAAATGTATACGATTGGGATTTTACAACAAATGCCACTCCTGAGGAAATTTTAAAAATTGTAGAAGGAGGATTATATAACAATTTATATGGAACGGTTTTTACATCAGTTGAAGGTTATGAAAAACCCTTTGAGATTACAACATTTAGAAAAGAGGAGGGTTACTCAGATTCGCGCCACCCAGATAAATTGGTCTGGGGTAAGACTCTAAAAGATGATTTAGAGAGAAGAGATTTTACCATCAATTCATTTGCCTATGATGGAGAAAAACTAATTGATTTATACGATGGAGAAAAAGATCTACAGGACAAAGTCCTGCGTGCAGTTGGAGACCCAAATGAACGCTTTAATGAGGATGCGCTCAGAATGATGCGGGCAGTTAGAATTGCAGGAGAATTAAAGTTTCAAATTGAAAAACATACCTTTGAGGCTATACAGTCAAATTCGGCTCTTATTAATAAAATTGCAAAGGAAAGAATTAAAGATGAACTGTTTAAAATTTTAAAAAGTAATAATCCGTATAGTGGTTTTGTCCATTTGAAGGAATCAGGACTTATGCAAGAAATAATTCCTGAACTTATTAAATGCTTTGGAATTGAACAAAAATCCCCCAGTAGACACCATATTTATGATGTAGGTACTCATCTTTTAATGTCTCTAAAAGAATGTAAATCAGAAGACCCAGTGACAAGGTTTGCAACACTTATTCATGATATAGGTAAACCCCAAACTGTTAGAAAACTTCCAACTGGAGTTATTACTTTTTATAACCATGAAATGGTGTCAACTAGAATTGCAGAAAATATTGCAGATAGACTGAAATTCTCCTCAAAAGAAAAAGATAAACTAGTTAAACTAGTAAGATTCCACCAATTTACTGTAGATGAACACCAAACAGATTCTGCCATAAGAAGATTTATTACAAATGTAGGACTTGAATATGTAGAGGATATGCTTGAGCTTCGTGTTGCAGATAGGCTAGGTGGTGGAGCATCTGAAACATCATGGAGACTTGAAGATTTTAAAAAAAGGCTTATAGAAGTTCAAAAACAACCTTTTGCCATTAAGGACTTAAAAATTAATGGCAAAGATGTTATGGAAAAATTAAATATTCCAGCAGGACCAAAAGTTGGAGAGATGTTAGAAAATATATTTAATGAAGTTGTTGAAAATAAGGTTCCAAATGAAAGAGAAAGTTTATTGAGCAAATTAAGCAAGATTTAATGACAAAAATTTATTATTTCGTTAGTTTATCTGGTGAAAAACCAGTAGAAAAGTTTATAAATTCACTCTCGGAAAAACAACAAACCAAGATTTTACGGGATTTTAAACATATACGAGAACATGGTTTGATAAAACCAATACCTGATCTAAAGAAACTATCAGGAACTCCCCTCTGGGAAATTCGAATACTAGGTAAGGATAGTATTAGACTAATTTATGCAGTTGTATTTATGGGTCATGTTTTAATACTCCATGGTTTTATCAAAAAAACAAACAAAACTCCGCAAAAAGAACTCAAAACTGCATTGCAACGATTTAAAATTTGGAGATCAATATACCCAACCTCTTGACAATGATATCATATATGATATCATTAAACATATGAATAATAAATTTCGGTTATACACATTTGAAGAAGATTTAGAAAAAAGACTTAAGAATCCTAAATTTAAAAAGGAGTGGGAGAAATCTGAACCTGATTATTTATTGGCCGATAGTTTAATTAGAGCAAGAATTGCAAAAAGTTTTTCTCAAAGGACACTTGCAAAAAAACTCAAGACTTCACAAGCTGCCGTATCGAGAATTGAAACTATGTCTGGAAACCCATCGCTATCATCCTTAAAAAGAATCGCCGAAGCCTTAAATTCCAAACTAACCCTCAAAATCGAACCAATTTAAGAAATTGAAGGTTTTTTGCTCTTTTTTGATTTTTTAGTTTTTTTGAGCTCCAACTTTTGAATATCCTGAGCTAAACCTTTGACTACCTTTAGCACATCAACCACTGAGGTAGGATCGAATTCACCAAACACCTCATTGTGAATTTCTTGATATGTTTTGAAATGTTTTTTAGGTCTAGAATCAGCGGTTCTTTCTGGATTTGCCATTATAGGTCATATATTACTCTCTCTCTCTGCAAAACCTACATTCTAACCCGAAGTGCAACACTTTATGTTTCTAACTAGTTAATTGTGAAGTCAAAGCTATCTTCCTCTGAAACTCAATTGGTGTCAAGTAGCCAAGTACTTTTCTGGGAGTGGAATTTAGTTTTATTTCTAAAAGTGTTAGGTATTGTTGAGATATTCCCTCAACAGAAGATCCTTTAGGAATGAACCTTCTTATCCTTTTATTCATGTTTTCAACCCCACCTTTTTCCCATGAATGGTATGGATTACAAGCATATATTTCCACCTTTAATTTTTCTGCTATGGTTTTGTAACCTGAATTTTCTGGACCTCTATCAAAGGTTATTGATTTAACAAGATTTGGGTTTATTTCCTTTTCTTGTTGCAGCCTAGTTATGACTGCATCTGTTTTGACTTTGGCAGTATGACCTTCAAGTTTTGTTAACTTTGTTAGTCTTAAAAGTCTTTCAATGGTTACAGAAATTGCAGTTTTATCACTTCTTTTCCCTTCCATATTATCAGTTTCCCAGTGGCCAATTTCTGATCTGTTGTTTATTATTTCAGGCCTATTTTGTATTGGAATAGCCTCAGTTAATTTAGTATATTCTTTAACTTTCCTGCCATTTTTAATCATTCTTTTTCTTCTGTGAAGCTCCAAATACTGCCAAAGCCTATCTCTTTTTGTTCTTGGATTAAGGTAAATGTATCTATATATTGTTTCAAAACAGATACTTTCTCCTGGATGTTCAATTGGAAGTCTTCCTGCAATTGTTTCAGGACTCCACAGCTCATTTCTAAGTTTTGTTCTGACATACAAAAAGACAGTTGGATTTTTCAAAGCAGATCTTCTTCTTTGCCTCATACCAACTCTTACAGCTTCTTTTTGAGCATGGCAAGGAAGATATTTCTTGCCATATTTAGAGTGCCTATTAAGCTCTCTTGAAATAGTTCCAACATTTCTATGCAATAGTTTAGAAATATCCTGCAAACTCAAACCTTTTTGCAAAAAACCAAATATTCTTTCCCTTTCCTTCAAACTTAAATGTTTATACTTTTTCAACTATTTTCACCTCCTTTTAAGCCTCACATTTTAACTTAAAAGTTAGTTAGCTGTTGCACTTCGTTTTAGAACCTTCGAAATGCAAGTTTTGGAGGTTATAAAATTATTGTCATCGCGAGCGAACAAAAGTGAGCGTGGCGATCTGACTTAGATTGCTTCACTTCGTTCGCAATGACACATATTTTTTCTGTAATTCTTCCCAAGTGACTAGAATTGGGACTGCAACAAATGGGGAGGAGTAGGTTCCTGAAACTGTTCCAATTAACAACGCGACTGCAAACCAACGGATAGTATCACCGCCTAATAATACTAGTGCTAAAAGCATAAATATAATAGTAAAAGAATTATTAATACTTCTAACCATAGTTTCGGTTAATGCACTGTTTGCAATTTTAGTAATATCACTTCCCAACTCTGGATCATATTTTCTTTGTTTCTCACGAATTCTATCATATACAACTATTGTGTCGTGGACTGAAAATGAAAGTATTGTTAAAACGGCAGTTACAAAAAGAAAATCAATTTCAACATTTGCAAAATGTCCTAGCAGTGAAAAACTTCCCAAGAGAATTAATGAATCGTGAATCATAGCAAGGATTGCTGATACCCCAAATTTAACACTTTTAAACTGAATGGCTATCCAAAATAATATTAGCATAGCGGACATCGCTAGCGCGTAAAAAGTCTTCTTGATAAGCTCGGATCCAATTGAAGGACCAACAGTTTCAAATCTTAGTTCTTTTGCATTTTGCTTTTTTATATCATCGCGAATATTTGCTATCTCCTCATCTGACTTTGCTCCATATTTTTCTTGCTTTATTTCGCCATTTGGTAATTGATATCCAGCAATTACTCCACCTGTAAAATCAATTCCTAAATTAAGTCCCCACTTGAATAAACCAAAAATTCCAGCAGATAAAAACACTGCAGAAATTGCAAAATAAATAAATTTATATTTCATCCACGTTATATACATAAATTTTTAATTATTCTTTACAAACAATCTAAGTAAATTTCTTGAAACTACTATTCCTGTAAATAATGATATTCCAATACCTAAAGCAAGTGTTAATGCAAAACCTCTGACAGCACCTGAGACGTGTAAAAATGACCAGTCTAGTGGATTTGCTAGAATAAAGGCAGTGACAAGTGTTGCCACATTAGCATCCCTTATAGAATCCCATGCCCTCCCAAATGAAATTTCTAATGCTTGACTAAATGGTTTAGTTTTAACTTCTTCTTTTAGTCTTTCAAAGATTAAGATATTACTATCAACCGCCATACCAACAGAAAGTAAAAATCCTGCAATTCCCGGAAGCGTTAAGGTTACTGGAATTAATTTATAAAAGGCAAAAGTAATAACACCAAAAATTATTAATGCAACATCAGCAACTATCCCGTATTTTCCATATATCAAAATCATAAATAACATGACCATAATAAGACCAACTATTCCAGCCTTTACACTCTTATTTACAGAATCAACTCCAAGTGTTGCTCCTACTGTTTTTTCTTCAACTAATTTCACAGGTACAGGAAGTGCCCCAGCGTTTAGTTGTATTTCAAGCTTATTTGCTTCATCAATTGTAAAACTTCCAGAAATTTGTGCTTTACCCCCAACAATCTTTTCATTTACATTTGGAGCAGAAATAATATCTGAGTCTAATATAATAGCTACAGGTTTGCCTATATTCCTCGCAGTTATTTCTTCAAATTTTTTTGAACCCTCCTCTGTAAATTCGATTGAGACTGAAGGTTTACCTGTATTTTGATCAAAAACAGTAGAAGCTGATTTTAAATCTGCTCCAGTTAAATCAGTTTCCTTAAGTTCAGATGACGGAGTAGCACTATTGGGAACTTGTTTGTCAACTAGTTCTGAAAAAACAAGTTGTGCAGTCTGACCAATTAAAGCCGTTGCCTCTTTTGGATTATTAATCCCAGGAAGCTCTACAATTATTCTGTTTTTATCTTCAAATTTTGACGTTTGGACATTACTTTCAGAGATACCAAAGAGATTTACCCTTTTTTCGATTACATTACGAAGTGACTGAATTGCTTTTTCCTTTTTGTCATTGTCGCCATGAAAGCCTCCTACGTCGGCTTCAAAAACTAAATGGCTTCCACCTGATAAATCAAGACCTAGAGATAAATCCCATTTCTTTCCATAGACAGGATATCCATAGCTAATGATTCCACAAGCTATTGTCAACAGAAGTATTAAAATAATTTTAATTAGTAAGTTCTTCTTCATCGCCAATTATCATAATGCGGCTACCTAAAAATATACTCTGCAAAAAGGGATCACGTCTTTTTTTTCTGTAATCCAATTCTTCTTTAGTCATGACTGTATAGTTTATCTCACGACCCAGTTTTGATTCAAAGGTTCTAATAATTGCAGCAAGTTCGGGAAGAACTATTTCGCCTACCACCAACACATCAACACTGTCATCTTTTCTAGGTTTTAATCTTGCAAATTTGCCTGAAAACATAACATACGAAACCTTTCCAAGTTTCGCTCGTGAATCACAAATTGTCTTACCCAAACCAGTCGATTTTGAAACTATTGATAATAAATCACCAAAACCTGAATAATCTGTCCTCACAAAATAATAAACTCTGTTTCCTCTAGGTTCTTTTTTAAGTATACCTACTTTTTCAAATCTCTCAAGTTCACGTCTTACTGCATTGATCTCTTCCCCTATTTCGCGAACTATGCCCCTGACATGGTACATTTCAGTCAGATTCGAGTAAAAAAGGTCTAAGATTTTAACCCGTACCTTCGAAGTTATAATATCTGTTAGGCTTGCCATACTAGTAATTTACCTGATTACCTGATGGTAACACTTCTATCCAAGTTTGTCCTCTGACAAATTCAATTTCATCCCCGTCACTATTTGAGAATATAATTCTATCAGTTGCTTTAGCTTTTTCCCAAGCTCCTTCAATTGCCTCACCATTTTGAAAAACAATTGCGTTTCCCTTGCCTGTAACGGTATACAGCATGTGATGCTCATTGTCTACTGGACCTTCCTCTTTTACATAAGCAATTGCAATATTTTTAGCCTGTAATTGCTCACCTGATTCTAAATCTTTGTGTTCAGTGCCACCATTGAATCTTAAATATTTATTATCGGTAGAATCGTATTTCCAAATGACATCATATCCATCCATACTATCCCAAAAATCAAATGATATTTCAGTAGCAGTTGGCGAAGTGCTTGGTTTGCCGTCTTGGAACTTCCACATTACAAAAGTTTTGTCCCAAGCATTTCCATCGGAATCTTCATACTCAAAACCTCTCTTCTTAGCCTCTTCATAAATCTTGTCAGTTGAACCTACTTTTTGATGCTCTGTAGCAAGATTCATTCTCCTGTCGTCTGTAAATAAAGCAGGGTAACCAGTATTTGTGGCACCATTCATATCACTACCATATCTGCCATTTACCCAACCAATTTTTTCTAAGTATTTATAGGCATCAACCCTCGGATCAATATCACCTCTTGGCTTTACACCTCCTGGACAGTTATTACAAATATTGTTTGCCCCTCCCCAATGAACAAACAGTGGATTTGTCCCATATTCAAGAGCATAATTTATGAAATAAACTCTCGCACTTCTTATTTGCCCAATTGTGTAATCGTTATCAGCAATTCCACAATAAAAAATTGCCAAAAATCGTGTAATTCCTCCTTCTGCAACAGCTTCGTAAACGACATCAGCGACGCTTAAACCAGATTGAGGACGGGACTCTAAGTGATTTTCAATAACAGCAGTAATAGGGCGTTTTGTAGACCATAACTCTTTTTGCTCTTTGGTAAACTTCTCACCATTGATAGGGCAAATTTCAGTTTTTGGTTTTGACAAATCTACTCTTGAAACTTTACCAGTAGGGCTAACTTTATTTACTTTTGTACCAGTATCCTTAACCAAAAAAGTAAAACCAGCTAAAGAAACCCCTGTTGAAACTAAAAATAAGCCGATAAAAACAAGTATCAACATGAAATTTTTGGAATTTGTAATTTTGTTTATCTTTTCCATATATTTATATTAATTCATTTTAAAGATAATTGTAAGGCTTTTTGTTCTTCTTTTGAAAGCTCAAGTTTGGCTTTACCCAAAAGAATCTCCTTCATATATAGTCTTGTTCGCTCTCTAGTATGAAGGCTGGTAATAATAATACCATTTTTGTTTCCATCTAAAAGGGCCAAAGAAAAACTATGGTCTCCTCCTGTTTCATTAAATGGATTAAATTTAACTAAACCTACTTTTTGTAAATCAGACTTTGATAAATTTTTGAAATCAACAAAATTTTCTTTAAGTTCTTTAATTTCTTTTGTGTTATTGATAAAATCTTTTTGTTTTGATATCTTAATTAAATCCTTGAACACTAAGTACAGCCAAATAAGAAAACCTGTTGTTAAAACCAACCAGACAATTGCAATTACACTAAGCGTTAAGCTAATATTCATATTATCTAGAATATCTTAATTTAATACATATGAAAAGGACAAAAAAGCAAAAGATCAAAGCACACAACAGGCATGTCAATAGCCAATTAGCTTATGAATTTAACGAAACCTATAATTTACGCTCGAAAATGGAAAGTGCCGAAACCACCGATAAATATAAATCTTTAGGCTCAATCAAAAAAGAGTTATACAAAAGCTTATTTGTGGCAATTTTAATCCTAATTAGCCTTATAGTGATATACTGGTTTTCGTGAAGCCAAGCTAGAAGGAAACCCGCCTTCACATAAATGCTTCGCGAGGTAAAGGGGGTGATTTAATTATGATGTACTGTGTAAAATGTAGAACAAAAAGAGAAGGAAAGAACGCACAAGCTGTAACAATGAAGAATGGAAAGCAAGCAACAAAAGCAGTTTGTGAAGTCTGTGGAACAACAATGTTCAAGATCGGTGGAAATAAGTAATTTTTCCAACGTATTTGAAGCCTTCAAGAGGAACTATAAGTTAGTGCCTCTTGAAGTGTTTGGTAAAAACCCATACAAAACATTAATATCCACAATTCTCTCTTCAAGAACAAAGGATGAAATAACATTAGAGGCAAGTCTTCGTCTTTTTGCAAAAGCCCCAAACTTTAGAAAATTAGAGCAATTAGATGAATTAGAAATAAAAAAATTAATTTTTCCTGTTGGTTTTTACAAAACAAAAGCAAAACACCTAAAAGCTATAGCAGGGTTGCACCATGTGATCGTCCCGAAAACACGAGAGGATTTGATGAAGCTACCAGGTGTTGGCAGAAAAACAGCCAATCTTGTTTTAAATCGAGCTTTTGGAATCCCTGCAATTGCAGTTGATACTCATGTTCATAGAATTTGTAATGCTCTAGGTTGGGTAAAAACAAAAACTCCACAACAAACAGAAAAAAAATTAATTAAAATAATTCCAAAAAGATATTGGCCAGACTTAAACCGTTTATTCGTCTCCATCGGCCGTCAATATACTACCAAGAGGAAATTAGAGGAATTTTTGAAGAATGAAAAACTTATTTAATTTTCTAAAACAATTGTAACTGGACCGTCGAGGATGCATTCAATTTTCATATAATCTCCAAAACTGCCGGTTTGGATGTTTAATCCTGATTCTTTTAACTTTTCAACCATATAGTCATATAGCAATTTGGCTTTATCTGGTTCTTCTGCGTCAATAAAACTAGGTCTATTGCCATCTTTGGTAATTGCATAAAGAGTAAACTGCGAAACTAGAAGCATTTCAGACTTTGTGTCCTGTACTGATAAATTCATCTACTTGTTTTTGTGTATCATCTTTTTTAACACCAAGAAGTAAAAATAATCCACTTTTAATTTCACCAACAATTTTGTTATTTTCTTGTTTGACTACTTTAGCCGATCTAACTCTTTGTATAACAACTTTCATTGATTAAAAAATGTTTTAGAGGCTAGTAAGCAAGCTTGGCTAGCTAATTTATAATTTTGTTTTAGAGGCTAGTAAGCCAGATTCTGTTTCTAAACAATAATCTATCTAATGCCCTCATACTTTAGGTCTCGGTAAGACACCTGATAACGACCAATTCGGAGGTTGCAGCAGGGAGGATTGCCTCCGCCAAAGGCGGATCAGCCTAGGGCTGACGTTTCATATTTCTCGTCTCTGTTGCTCTGACTGGCCCCCGTTAGATTACGTTTCCGTATCTAATGGGGTCCCCAGCTTACGCTGGGCACCCTGTCTTATGCTGTCTGGACTTTCCTGACCGTGAGATAGTGTTACCACATCTAACGGCCCTATTGTTCCACCTCTAAAACAAGCGTAAGTATATCAAATTTGAGGTTATTTGTCTTTTAATCTTTCTTGGATTAGTGTTTGAATGATAATAACTACAGGAATTGAAACGATCATTCCAGAAATTCCAGCCAATCTATAACCAACTGCTAAACAAATTAAAATTATAATTGGGGAAACTCCTGTTGATTTTTCCATAATTTTTGGAACTAATAAATAATTTTCTATTTGTTGAATAAGTACTGTCAAACCAACTGCAGCAAAACCTACAAATGGTGAAATACTAAAACCTAATATTATTGCAGGAACTGCTGCAATTATTGGCCCTATGTAGGGAACTATTTCGAAAATACCTGCAAGTAATGCAAGGGGTAAGGCGTATGGGATTCCTAGTATAAGTAATCCAACATAACTTAATAAACCAATTATAAACATTAAAGACAGCTGTCCCCTTGCCCAACCGCCTAATCTAACTTCCAAAGTATTAATTAAATCTGATATATTTTTTGATTTTTCTTTACCAACTAAAAACTCAATATTTTGGTCAAGTTTATCTCTAACCAAAAGTAGATAGAATGAAAAAATTAGAACTGTCACAATATTTAAAATATTGCCAAAAATAGAAAACAAAAACTTGATAATATAACCTGGAAGCGAACCAAGTTGTGAGGCAATTTGTTTAATCGCCTCATCATTTATATATTTTGTGAGATTAGAATTTTGAAAAAAAACCGGTAAATTGTTTGCCAAATTTGTAGTTTCTTCAACAAGTGGTGGTACAACTGAACCAACAGATAACCCAAAGAAGCCAAAAATTAAGATGTAAGATAGCGCTATAGATATTCCTTTTGGAATTTTAAATTTAGTAAGTTTTGTAATAGATGGATTTAGTACTGAAACTAATAAAAGCGCTGCAAAAACTTGAAATACAATGTCGCGGGTATAATATAAAAACCAGACAGTCAAAAGAAAAAGAAAGGTAAATATAATAGTTTTGTGTGATATTTCAATTTTTCGTGTCATTTGTAATTGAAGAATACCATTTATTTACTATTTTTTCCACATTTTTAGGATATTCTAGGCTTTCTATATCAAACCATTTAATTCGCCTGTCTTTTTTAAACCATGTGATTTGACGTTTAACATATTTCATTTCATTTTTAATCCATAAACTTACAAAATCTTCATAAGTCTGACCATTTTTGAAAAAGGCTTCTGATTCTTTATAACCTAATGAATTCATCGACTGATCTTTCCAAGAAACCCCCATTTTTAGCAAGTTTTCAACCTCATCAATGAAACCATTTTCAATTCTGCTTTCGACTCTTTTTTCAATATTATTCAAAAGCACTGAATTGTTTGCAATTAATCCTACCATCAAAACATCAACATCACGATCTAAAACGTTTTTTCTTTTTTCGACAATTTGTTTTTGTGTCTCGTTTTCAATATTCCAAACTGCCACCTCAATTGCGCGAACTAATCTTCTTGGATTAAGCTTATCTGAAGAATTTAAAGATGCTGCTTTTGTGCTATCAAGCGTTGCCAGTTTTTCATACATTTGGGCAACTGTTAAATTTTCAAGACTTTCTCTTAAGCTATCGTTTTTGGGAATATCAACTGTTGGAATTCCATCAATTATACTTTTAATATAAAGTCCTGTACCTCCTACAATAATCGGTAATTTACCCCGCATCCAAATATCTGAGATAATATATTTTATAGTTTTAAAATAAACAGATACATTATATCTCTCATTTGGTTCTGCAAGATCATAACCCCACAACTTGATACCGTGTATCAAGTAAAATCCTAAATCCGAATTTCTAAATCCTAAATTAGAGTTTAGAGTTTGGAGTTTTGAATTTATCGGCAAACCCTTGCCGGTACCAATATCCATGTGTTTATAAACCTGTCTTGAATCAGCAGAGATAATTTCTCCATTCCAGCCAGAGGCTGGTCGTCCTCTGGACGAAAGTTTTTTTGCAAGTTTAAATCCCAAGGAAGTTTTTCCCGTCGCCGTCGGTCCACAAATAACAAGAAGTTTGTTTTTCATAATTTTAACTACTTGCGCTAGTATACTTCTTCAAAGCAAATTGCCAAAATCGAAGAGATAGAACAAAAAAGGCAAGACCAAATAATAAGCTTGATAAAATTCCCATTGGACTTAATAGTCCCATAAGGGCTTTACTTGGTATAGAAAACATAACTCCAACTGGAACAATAAATGTCAAAAATCCTTTTAAAGGCTCTTTATAGATATCAATAGGAAATCTTCCCATCGATGAAAAATCTCTAAAAATCATTATCAAATGATCAACAGTTAAAGTAATTACTCCAAGAGAAACAACAATTATATGAACTGACATTGAAACAAGCAGGGCATTGAAAATTAGTAGTATGTAGTAAGTAGTATGTAGTATGGTTGGATTAAGTAATAACCCAAAATAAATTGTGACTGCCATAATCGGAGGAATTGTAATTAAATCCATTAAATCAGGTCCTCCAGCGATACTTCTAAAAAGAGGGTTAACAGGTTTTAGCAAAACTAAATCAAAATCACCTGAAACAACAAGTTGCCTAAAAGTATAAACACTTCTAAATAAAAACTGGGCTATTGTATCAACTAAAGTATATGTTGCAGTAAAAAACAATACCTCATTAGCAGAAAATCCTACTATTCCATTAGTTTTTGTAACTAAAAAGTAAAGAAAACTAAAATAGAAAAAATATCTAACTACTTTTGCAAAAACAAAAATCACTACAGATTCCCTTTTATTAAGCCATGATAATATGGCATTTTTAGCCATAATTAGCCAAATCCTCAAATAAAAAGCTGCAGAATTATTTAATTTATTACCTACCAACTGCTTCATATATTTTTAATCCTTTCTTCCAAACCTTATTCATAACTTGCCAAAGTATTATTGCCCAAAGACCACCAATCAATATATTTTTAGTATTTTCAAGTAAGCTTATATTTCCTAAATATATTTGTATTGGTATAAAAACAAGATATGGAAATGGAGTTAGCTTCAAAAACTCAAACAAAGGTTTTGGGAAAACATCTAGCGGGAAAAAAGCACCTGACAAAAATTCTACAAATATTACAGTTACTAAAAATTGAACACCCCAGCCAATTTCAGGTACCCAAAACGGAGCAGAGTTTGCAAGCATGACAATCGAAAAAAATATAAAACACGCAATAACAAGACTGATGATAAATAAAAATATTTGAAACATATTAGTTTGAATAAATAAATTTGGCTTAAGTATTAAATACAAAATCAGTATCTCAATGATTGAAAAAATTATGTTTAATATCTTGGTTGATGAGTCTCTTGCTAATAAATATTTAAAAAAATTAATCGGTTTGAGTAAATAATTTGAAAGCTCACCATTTGAAACATAACCACTTACATCTGTGGACTTTGTAGACATAACAATTGACCTTATTAAAACTAGTAAAAATGTGTAAGCCATGATTGACGATTGGGTATAGCCAAAATATGAAACTTCAGAACCTCCAGTAAAAACTGAGCTCCATAAAAAGAAAAAGACTAGTATCTGAATAGTATTACGAAGTCTCCACATTATAAAATTTAACTTGTAAACAAATTCCTGAGCTAATGAAATTTTAAAAACTGAAAAGTATTTTTTCATTTAGCAGTTTATTATTTATTTAAATCTCCTTTGAAAACTTTTCGCACGACATCTTCTATCGGTAATTCTTCAATGTTTAAATCAATAACAGGAAACTTTTGTAAAAGTTCAGCTGCTGCAAAGGTTACAGTTGACCTTGGCACTGAAATATAAATATACGGGAATGTATATTTTTTAACTGTGCCAATTTCAGAAATATGTTTTGTATCAACTTCTTCAGAAAGCGTTGCTTTAATAATTTTTTCTTGTGCAAATTTTAATGTTATTTCATCAAGTGGACCATCAAAAACCAATTCTCCTTCATTAATTATTATTACTCTTCTTGATAAATCTGATAAATCACTCATATTGTGTGATGTTAATAATATAGTTGCTTCATTCTTTTTATTATATTCATATATAAAATCACGAAGATTTTGTTGGGCAACAAGATCAAGCCCAATTGTTGGCTCATCTAGAAATAAAACTTTAGGTTTATATATTAAACTGGCAATCAGCTCCATTTTCATCCTTTGACCAAGTGAGAGTTTGCGTACTGGGGTATTTAGTAAATCCGAAACACCGAGAAGTGATACTAACTCATCTAAATTCTTTTTATAATCTTTATCTTTAATTTCATAAACAGCTTTACTAAATTCAAAAGAATTTATAACAGGTAAATCCCACCACAGCTGATTTTTTTGCCCCATCACAAGTGATATTTGCTTTAGGAAATCGCGAGATTTTAAAAATGGATCAAAATCTAATACTGATATAAATCCCGATGTGGGGTATAGAAGCCCTGACAACATCTTCATTGTTGTTGTCTTTCCTGCACCGTTTGGACCCATAAATCCAACAAGTTCTCCCTTTTGAATCATAAAAGATATCTCTTTTACGGCTTTAACTATTTTTTTATTTTGTTTTGAAAAAAGATTAGAAATAGTATCTTTAATTCCTTTTCCACCTTCATTCACAACAAAATTTTTAGATAAATGATCAACAATTATTGCCTTGTCCATATCAAGCCTAATTATATATCAAGGAGAAAAAAATTACCTAATTACTTGTCTTTTGAGTGTTTTGCCCGGGGTAAACTTTGGAGCTCTGTGAGATTTAATTGTTACCATTTTATCAGTCTTTGGAATCTTAACAGTCTTACCTTTCATTGAAATAACTCTAAATGTTCCAAATCCTGAAAGTACTACTTTCTCGCCTTTTGCAAGAACTCTCCCAATCTCACTTAAAAATACGTCTACTGCTTCTTCTGCTCCCTTTTTGGTTAAATGTGCCTTTCTTGAAACAAGTTCAACAATCTCTCTTTTTGTCATATATGGGTAATATACTATTTAGCTTTAGTTGTGTCAACTGCTCTGACTTCACGAACGGCAGTAACTTTGATTTGGCCTGCATATTCTGCCTCTTTTTCAAGCTTTCTTGCAATATCATGAACCAAAATTGTTAATTTGTCATCATCAACCTCATTTGGATCAACAAAAACTCGGACATCACGTCCTGCTTGAAATGCATATGCCTGATCAACCCCATCAAATGCTTTAACTAATTCCTCAATTTTATCCATTCTTTTTACATATCCCTCATGTGGTTCATATCTTGCTCCTGGGCGAGATCCTGAGGCTGCATCAGAGATCCAACAAATATAACTTTCAATAGATGAAAATGGTTTATCTTCATGGTGTTCGGCAATGATATTTACTGCCTCTTTTACAATTCCAAATTTTTTAGCAGTTAATACTCCGACATTAATGTGATTTCCTTCTTCGTCTGTTACTACTTTTCCAATATCATGAAGTAAACAACCTAAACGGACTATTTCAACGTTTGCACCAATTTCCTCTGCAATAGCAACTCCAATTTTTGTTTCTTCAATTGTGTGATGGCCTAAATTTTGTCCATATGAAGTTCTAAATTTAAACTTACCAATAAGTTTTAGTAGATCAATTGGTAAATTATAGACTCCACATTCCTCAGAAATCTTTTTACCTTCTTCCAAAAGTACGTCTTCAAGATTTGCTCTTGTAAGTTTTAATACTTCTTCTATTCTTGAGGGCTGTATCCTGGAATCTCGTACTAAAATTTCAAGAGCTCTTTTGGCAACTTCACGTCTTATTGAATCAAAACTAGAAATTCTAATTTCATTAGTATCATCGATAATAATTTCAACTCCAGCATCTTTTTCAAAAGCACGAATATTTCTTCCTTCACCACCAATGATTCTTCCTTTTACTTCTTCATTTGGAACAATAATTGATGAGACTGTATATTCTGCAACAAATTGAGTAACTCCATGTTTTAAAGCATCAGCTAGTATTTCTTTTGATTTTTCTGTGGCATCAAGTTTAATTCTTTCTTCTGCTTGCCTTATCTTTTTTGCAATTTCAGAAGTTAAATCTCTTTGTACTTCATCAAGAAGTGCCTTTTTTGCCTCATCAGCAGTCATTTTAGAAACCTGTTCTAATTTTTTAATATAATCATTCTGTGTAGCCATAAATAGAGGAGAATTTATCTGAAGCAAATTTTATTAAAAAATTACTCATATCCTTATCTCCTAACTTATTTTAGCACATCATTGATGATATTCCAATCAAATCCTTTTCCTGCTAAGTACTGTGTAATTTTTTGTTTTCTAACTTTATCTTCATATTTTTGCCATTTGTAGGATTTTTTAGCAATTAAATCATTGGCAATTTTTATTTCATCAATTCCACTATCATCTAAAACATTTTTAATAGTATTTGAATCAACTCCTTTTTGCCTTAGTTCATACGTTATGTCTTTCTTAGACTTTGACTTAAACTCCAATCTTTGCTCAACCCACCATTTTGCAAATTTTTGATCGTCTAATAATTCTAACTTTGTTAGCCTGTCTAAAATATTTTGATGTAAAGAAATATCAACTTCTTTCCGTCTAAAATAATCTTTTACTTCTTTTAAACTTCTTGGTCTTGTCATTACAAATCTTAAAGTTTTATCAAAACATTTTTGTAATTCTCCTTTTTTGATAATTTCATTTTTTTCTTCTTCTGTTAATTCTTGATTAACTTTTAATCCAAGTTTCATGAAGTTCTCTAAATCTAGTCCAAATGAAAACTCCCCATCAAGAAAAATATTAACTCTCTTCTGACCCGCCTGACGGCGAGGCAAGTTTTTCTGAGCTTTAATCGAGGTGATAATTGGCATATACCAATTATATATTAATCTTCTTTAACATCTTCTCCAATTTCAGTAGGAAGTTTTTTACCTGAAACTGAAAGTTCTCTAATTTTCTTTTCTATCTCATCTGCAAACTTTGGATTTTCTTTAAAGTATAACTTTGTTCCTTCTCTACCTTGTGCAATTACTTTTCCTTCATAATTAAAGAATGACCCAGATTTGGTTAAGATTCCAAGTTCTACAGAAACATCTAACAAATTGCCAGCACGACTTATTCCATCTTCATTCATTATGTCGAATTCTGCAACGCGAAGTGGAGGTGCTACTTTATTTTTAACTACTCGAACTCTAACGCGTGAACCAATTATCAAATCATTTTCTCCTTTAAGTGATTCAATTCTTCTAATGTCTAATCGAACTGACGAGTAGAATTTAAGGGCAAGACCGCCAGGAGTTGTTTCAGGATTTCCAAACATGACTCCAATTTTCTGTCTTAATTGATTAGTAAAGATAAGTACTGTTTTTGATTTAGATATTGCACCAGTTAATTTTCGAAGAGCTTGGCTCATAAGTCTTGCCTGCATACCCATAACAGAATCTCCCATTTCACCTTCAAGTTCTGCTCTTGGAACAAGGGCTGCAACTGAGTCAACAACAATTACATCCATTGCACCAGATCTTATTAATGTCTCTGTAATTTCTAATGCCTGTTCACCAGTATCAGGTTGGCTAAGAAGTAAATCATCAAGATTAACTCCAATTATTTGAGCTCTTACAGGATCCAAAGCATGTTCGGCATCAATAAATGCACATTGTCCACCTTTTTTCTGAGCTTGTGCAATTACTGATAATGCCAAAGTTGTTTTACCTGATGCTTCTGGACCATAAATTTCAATTATTCTGCCTCTTGGAAAACCACCAACACCAAGGGCTAGGTCAAGGGCAATTGCACCGGTCGAAACGACTTCAATTTGTGCCATTTTTTCAGCATTGCCACCAAGACGCATAATAGAACCTTTGCCATATTGTTTATCTATTTGTTCCATTGCAAGTTTAATAGCCTGAAGTTTTTGACTTGCACCTTCTTGTTTTACTGGAGCCTCAACTGTTTCATTCTTTTTCTTCGCCATGTTAATATCTACACAATAATACGAAGTTATACCAAATGCAAGAAGGAAATTAATAATGAAGTCCTGTTCCACCGTTTTCTGTGTCAGGTTGAACAGCAGATTGATGCTCGTCTCTATATTTTATAATTTTCCTGGAATCTTTAACCATTTTTTCTAAACACTCCTTAACAGATATTCCACAGGCTTCAGCATATGCTTTAATCTTGTCTGCAAAACTCATTTCACTATTTGATGCTTCTTGACTCATGATAACTTGAATTATATTACTGAAGTTTGAAATTACAAGACGATTTTTATTTTTTGTCGGGGATGAGTGAGTTGCACACTCGCCAGATGACCCCCAGCCACCTATTCTACTCTTAAACTAATCCCCGTTTATTCATATCTTATCGCATCTATTGGAGAAAGTTTGGCAGCACGACAGGCAGGGAAAACTCCAAATAGTATTCCTATCCCTGATGAAACAAAAAGTGCAACTAAAACAGCAACTAAATTTAAACTTGCTGGAAAGAAAAATCTAATACACCAAACAATTATTGCAGAGAGAATCAAACCAACTACTCCTCCAAGAAGTGAGAGAACAACAGACTCAGTCAAAAACATTGAAAGAATATCTTTTTCAGTTGCACCAATTGCACGTCTAATACCTATTTCTTTTGTCCTTTCAGTAACAGTTGAGTACATAATATTCATGATTCCAATTCCACCTACAAAAAGTGAAATCGAACCAATAGCAACCAATATCGTGTTAATTATTCCAAATATCTGATTAACTGATGATAGAATTTGTGATTGTTCAGTGACAGAAAAGTCATCTTCATTATATCTTTTAAGAAGTGCTTCCTTAGCTGCCACCTTAACAGTTTGTATTGTTTCTTCTGAAACTGTTCCTATATAAAGATTAAAGAAAGTTTTGTCAGGATTTAAGGTTCCATATGTTGCAGTATACGGAACAAATATTCCATCATCCATTTGTCTATCACCTTTTTTCTTTGCTAATCCTACTATCTCAAACCTTACATCATTTGCTTTAACAGTTTCGCCAATTGCCAATTTTGGATCAATAAAAAGTTTTTCCGCCATAGTATACCCTATTACTGCTTTCTTGGCTTTGCCTAAAACATCACCTTTTCCAAAAGGTCTACCTTCTTCGATCTCTACATTCATGACTTCAAAAGCTTCCTCCGAGCTACCATTAACTGATCCCAATTTCTTTTCTTTTCCACTAGATAGAGCCATACTTTTTGAAAAAAGTGGGACTACGTATTTAACATCTGGGACTTTTTTCAATGTTCTGACATCCTTCTCATCAAAACTAGCTCCACCAGCAAAACCAGCGCCAAAATTTCCGCCGGCGCCACTATCATCAGAAAAGACACTTCCAGGAAAAACTATTAATAGATTTGCGCCCAAACTTTCAAACTGTCCCTGAATATAATTTTTAAGTCCTAATCCTAATGCAATTAAAAGAACTACAGATAAAACTCCAACCATTATTCCTAAGGAAGTTAAAAATGTTCTAACTTTATTTCTTTTGAAGTCGTCAAATGATGACTTAATTAAATTTATATATGTTTTCATATCAATACTTGTCTACAACCTTTCCATCTTTAATATATATCTGTCTTCTTGTCCTATCAGCCACTTCCTTTTCATGAGTCACAATAATTACAGTGACCCCAGTTTTTTTATTTAAATCTTCTAAGATTTGAAGTATCTCGTTACCAGTTTTGCTATCTAAATTACCTGTTGGTTCATCAGCTAGAATTAGATCAGGTGACATTATTAAAGATCTGGCGATTGCTACTCTTTGTTGTTGTCCACCTGATATTTTGTTTGGATAAAAATTTAGTCTTTTTTCCATTCCAAATTGTTCAAGTAATTCTGCTGCTCTTTTCATAGGATTAAAATCTAGCTGTTTTTTATAGTATGTTGCGGGAAGAGCCACATTTTCTAAGACTGTAAGCTTATTTATCAAATTAAATTGTTGAAAAACAAAACCCACAAAAGTGTTTCGTAGTTGAGATATTTCATCATCATTTAATTTTGAGATGTCCTTTTTGTTGATGAGTATTTTTCCTGATGTGGGTTTGTCCAGAAGTCCAATTATATGCATTAAAGTAGACTTTCCAGATCCTGAAGTACCTAGTATGCTAGCATATTCACCTTTTTTGATTTGTAATGTAGCACTATCAACAGCGCGAACAATATCTTCACCTAAAAGATATGTTTTACTTACATTAGTAAGATTAATCATATACAACTAAACCTTCTTTAACTTCTCCTGTTATTTCCGTATTATCTTCTGATTCAATACCTGTAGTTATATATATCTTTTCACCTTTTTTATTCTTCTTGATAAAGTTTCCATTTTTGTCTTGTTTAATATAATTGTTTGGGACAAACAAAATATCTTTCTTTTCAGAAACAACAAACTTAGAATCCCCTGTCATTGACATTTTAAACTGTGAATTAATTAAATCAACATTTACAAAATCAACTTTTACTGAATAAACAGAGCCTGACTCACCAATTTTGGGAACAAATGAAATATTTGAAACTTTTCCTTCAAAAGTTTTGTCTTCAAATGGATCTAAGACTATTTCAACTTTTTGACCAACGGATAATCTAGTAACTTCTGTTTGGTCAGCTAACACATCAAAATAAATTGTTGACGAGTCAATAATTTCTGCTTCCACTGCACCTAAACTTGTATATACACCTACAAATGGATGTGCAAGATAAGTAACAATTCCATTAAATGGTGCATATAAACTTGCACCGTCCAAGTTTCTTTTGGCAACAATTACTGCCTCATATGCTTTATCTTTATTCGCCTCAGCTGTTGTTCTAGTATCTTTTTGAGCAAAAGTCTCATCATTTGAATTATCCTTAACTTGGTCAAGTATGTTTTGGGCTGTAGCGTTTGATATCCTTAGATTAGACATTGCAATTTGATAGTTTGAATTTAAGACAGTTGAATCAAGTTTACTAATTAACCTCCCTTTATTTACTTTTTCCCCTTCTTTAACTCCGACGTATACAATTTTTCCTGATGTTTCAAAAGCCAACTTTGCATAATTTGTGGCACTTACTTCACCTGACAATATTAATTCTTCTTTAAGATCCCCCCTTTTAATCTCAGTTGTTTTTACTTCTTTTTTATTATTTCTAAAAACAAAAAATAATATTCCCAGTAAAATTATTAAAACAATTGCTATTTTTTTGCCATGTTTAGACAGAAACTTTTTAATCATAATTAGATTATATATTATCGTTTTGGAGACTGTTTCTTTCGTCTTGCCTTACCACCAGTCCCAACCATTCTTCGAAGCCTAACCCTTGGATCTCTTGTTAGAAGATTATTTTTCTTGAGTATTGTTCTAAATTTATCTGGATCGAGTTTAACTAAAGCTCTTGCGATACCATGGACGATTGCTTCAATTTGACCTTCTTTTCCACCGCCAGTAACTTTAGCTGTAAAGAAATATTTATTGACAGCATCTATTAATTTAAATGGTTTAGTCAAAATTATAGAAGCAACTTTATTGTTATATATTTCCTCAATCTTTTTTCCGTTTATCAAATTATCTCCAGATCCTTTAAACAATCTAACTCTAGCAGAAGAACTTTTTCTTCTACCGATCGCATATGTGTAATTTTTGTTTGTTTTTGATTTCGCCATTTTTTAGAGTTCAGTAACCCCCTTTGGGGTAGAGTTTTCAAATTTTGATTCATATTTGTTTTTTTCTCCTTTTGTAACATGTAATCTTGCCATTCTATCCGATTTTAGTCTATTGTCTGGAAGCATTCCAGCAATTGCAAATTCAACAATTCTATTTGGATGTTCTTTACTCATCTTAGAAAAACTTACTTCTTTAAAACCTCCTGGGTAACCTGAATGGCTTCTATAAACTTTTTGTTCTGCCTTTCTACCTGTTGTGACAATCTTTTCAGCATTAATAACAACAACATTATCACCTGAATCCATATGAGTTGAATAAGTTGCTTTTTGTTTACCCATTAAAAGTGTAGCCACTTCTGAGGCTAAACGTCCTAGAACTTTTCCTTTGGCATCAATTAAATGCCATGATTTTAATACTTCTTTAGCTTTTGGTTGATATGTTTTCATAATACTAGGTTATAGATTTCTTTGTTTTTATTTTCTTACTATCATCTATTACCTGTTCGCTACTTACTATCTTGTCTACCCATTCAAGTCTTACCATTTCTGCCATATCTCCTTTTCTTTGAGTTAACGGAATTATTCTAGTAAAACCACTAGGTCTATTTGCAAAAGTTGTTGCGATATTTGTCCAAAGTTTAGTTGAGACCTCTTTGCTACCTTTGAGTCTTTTTAAAATTTGCCTCTTTGATGCTAGAGTTCCTTTTTTGGCTAAAACTACTAAGCGATCCACTAAACCAATAATAGCCTTAGCTTTAGCTTTGGTTGTGTTGATTTTGTCATTTAATACCAAGCTTTCAACTAAAGACACAAATAATAACTCTCGAGATGACCTCTCACGAGAAAGTTTCTTTCCAAATACACGTTTGTTCATTGATCACTTCGTTCAAACAGCGGTGCTGTTTAGAAAGAAACTCCTTTCTCGCCAAGAGCTGCTGAGATAATTTTTAACGATTTCTCACCTAAATTTCTTACCTTTACTAATTCGTTCTTGTCTGCACGAACAAGAGCGTCAACTGTTTCAAATCCTGCCTTTGCAAGTGCATTAGCAACACGAGTTGGGAGTCCAATTTCTTCAACTGAAAGTCTTCCAACAAGTCCTAAATCATTGATTATTACTTCTTCTTTTTTCTTTTCAGCTTTAACAGGTGTAACAATTTGGGCAAAATAGTCAACTAAAATGCTGGCAGCTTTTTGAACGGCTGCTAAAGCCTTAATTGTGCCATCTGTCCAAACTTCAAGTGTTAACTTGTCGTAATTTGTAAGTCTTCCAACACGAGTTTCTTCAACTTTGTAATTTACCCTTACAATAGGAGAAAACGAAGCATCAAGTGGAATCATACCTATTTCAGTTGAACTTCTGCTATCTGCTGGACTATATCCAGAACCTGATTCAATAATTATGTCAGCATCGAGTTTTGCACCTTTGTTTAAGACGGCTAGTACTAACTCTGGGTTTGATATTGTTGCTCCACTTGGAAGTTTAATATCTCCTGCTTTAACTTCACCTGCGGTATTAACTTTTAAAGTTGCATTAACTGCTTTTTCTCCAGAATATGATATTCTGACTTTCTTCAAATTTAGACAAAACTCTACAACATCTTCTTTCATCCCTGAAAGTGATGTAAATTGATGATTAACTCCAGCAATTTTTACAGATGTAATAGCAGCACCACTTAGTGAGGTTAGTAATACTCTTCTTAAAGAATTTCCCAATGTAAATCCATAACCTTGCTCCAAAGGAGTAATAACTATTTTTTGATAGTTGTTTTCTTTTTTATCTTCTAATATTTCAAATATTGGTTGCGACATAAAATATCACCTCCTTAAAGGTTTT
>ERZ1292632.725-Hain-H43-01um-R2-725-length-36411-cov-5_pt1 | contig 32536 bp, 49 predicted proteins | sample MGYA00564407_ERZ1292632 | MGnify/ENA primary metagenome ERZ1292632 (study PRJEB36523, sample SAMEA6512637) | groundwater metagenome | collected 2019-01-08 | study: AquaDiva: Metagenomics assemblies of 32 groundwater samples | reverse complement strand
GCTATTGGACTTAACATGAGTGATCCTGTTGTGTTGCCCGAACACGTTGATTGGGCAATGAAGATGGTTCAAAATGATATTGATGCTTTCTCGGCTAAGTTTGAAGCTGGTGAAATTGGCACCAACTCGTTTGAAACAAAACAGACAATCGAATTGATTAGAATTATAAAAGATTACTATAAAAAGGATCAAGAAACTGTTCTTAAATATCAAGTCAACAAATTGTTATATAAGGACAAACTTATTCCATATCAATATTTGAGTATGAGACTGTTAAAGAACGCTGCCTTTAAGAACGATCTTCGATCTGGCGCGACTAATGCCTTAAAACGGGTTATTCAAAACTTTGTGGATACTGACAAGCTGCGTGAAGTCGGCAAGAATGAAATGGCTACCAAATATGGAACAACACAACGCGCATTTGTTGTAAGTAATGTGAGCATTTTAAATGACTGACGTTGATAAATACAAAGACATGACAAATGAACAATTAATTGAACTTGAACAAATGCTTTATGATTTAGAAAAAGACGGCGAGGACACTTGGTTTGAACGCGATCAAATATTGTGGGAAACGAATAGACGCGGAATGATGGATTAAAAATTATGGCCCCGAGTTGGGGCCATTTTAGTTTTTAATAATCTTCATCACATTCATAGCGGCCATCGTCATAAACTGAAAACTGCGGAAGCTGCTTTGCGTCTTTCGCGTCGATCACCATGTAGAAGTCAAGTCCGAGATGAACAAATGATTCCTCATCAGGACGTGCGCCATAATATGAATTTGTGTTTGCCGGGTCGGCGGCATCATATCGTAAAACTTCTTTACCAGTGAACCTATCAATCCATACTTTATCACACATTAAATCTTCAGATTGATCATATACAAATTCATAACGCATAACTTTACCATTCGGCACATCAATGTGCTTACGATTAAGTGCAGCTTGAGCATAACGATGTTCTCGTTCAAAATCTTCTTGTGCATCATCCATTTATATTCTCCCTCTGTTCGATAATCAAACCTACACTAATTAAACTTTTCTGTCAACTAAATAATAGGCTCAAGAAGTCCATATTTTACAAAGGTTCGTGAAAAAAGTGCCCGGTTTTATTGATGTTTTGAGCTATCCTAAAATAGTATGACTTATAGTATAGCTAAGTCATTGAAATACATAGAAATAGTATAATAGTAGAAATAGTCGGGGGTGGCATAGACCCCCTGGTCGGGGGGTACCCTGTGGATAACTTTATATCAATATATACTATAATATACTATTATACTATATATATATATATCAAGGACTTACGTGGCCTATCCGCGTCTTATAGTAGGCTAACCCCAACAAATGCTGGATTTTTGGCTTTCGAGTTATTGTAGGTATATTAAAGCTTGACTTAATTTAAAATAGGGAGTAGGATAATTAAAGAATAAAGGAACAGGTAAATGACAAAACATCAATTCATGAAAAAAGCTGAAGCTGCCTTCAGGCGAGCAAACCCAACAGCAGACTATATCGGTTGGCATAACTCGCCAAAGTTTGTAACATACCCAACCGGAGTAAAAGGTTGGTCTGGAAAGTTCTATGCTACAGCGCAAGGTTATAGCCCGCGCTTCGTGTTAGCCGAAGGCGACGATAGCTATATTATGGTTCGCTAATGAAATACATTGCAATCATAAAAGACCCCTCCCCGCAATTTGGCGGGGAGGTTAAAATATTTTGTGCAAATCGCCGTGAAGCTGTTATTAAAGCTAGAACAGAATGTTTAAATGGGCGAGCTATCGGCATTGAATGTTATGGGCGAGTGTTGCCAAAAAGCAATAAATTTAGAATAATTAAAGATTTTAAAAAATTAGGATGGTTGTAGCTTGACATTTAAAATTTAGGAGAGTAAAAACAAGATAACAAATGGAGCAAAGCAAATGTTGACACAACAAAATATAGCTCGTATTAAACACGGCATTCAGTGTCCTGAATGTAGTGGTGTTGACATTGAAATTACAGCGTCACGCTTTGCAGCTAATGCTGAAACAAAATATCAATGCCGCGAATGTGGCTGTAGGTGGGATCATAAATATTTTAATAAGATCGAGCGGAGCTAATTAAAATGTCTTACTGCTGGCCAAACTATCGAACAAAGAAAGCTTTGAAAGAAGCTATTCAAAATAAGGTTAATGTTAGTTGCTTTAATCCAGGTCTAGGTGGTGACTTGTCAAACCATACTGGAAAGGTTACGTTAGAGGGCCCTCATTACCCGTTGCCACATACTTGGTATGCTCAAGGCGAAATGGTTGATGGCAAGTTGGTAAAGGTGAGCTAATGGAACGATTTGTAATTTATTCAGTAGCAGCATTTGAGCTAATAATTATTGCTGCTTTCATTGCGGCTGTTGCCGTTTGGATTGATGTAGTGATTAAGGGGATTTAGAATGCCGTGGATTGATACTGACCATTACGTCTTAAAGTCTGGTCGAAAGGTTTATGCCAATTGTGGCATAATTGGCATTGGACCGGATTTAAATTTGAGTGAAGGTTATGATGGTGGATTTTGCACTTGGCCTATTCCTGATTGGTGGTCGAAAGAAGAAAAAGCAGATTGTTTAAATGTAGAGGAATTAAAAGAAATTGCGGACATGATGATTGTTCGCTGGCAATCCTTTAGGGAGCTATTAAAATGATTACCGTATGGCAAGTTAAAAGTAATACTTACCGAAGAATTTATTTAATTATTGCTACGCTGATAGCTCTAATCTTTATGCCGCTTTTCTTTATGGCTTTATTTATAGTTAATTTATTTGAAGCCATTACTGAGACTGGTGCTGATATTTGTGATACTTGGAAAGGTTTAGGCTCAGATTGGCTCAAGGCTTGGAAAGGTAGATAAATGAAAAAAGGTTACAGTGGATTGGACCTAATTGGGCCTGCTATGGTGGCCATGCTTCTTGGGGCTTTGGTTTTAGCCTTAATCCTGGTCAAGCTTGGCTTGCTGGTTTAATATTCCTGCCACAGGGAATAGAAATGGTGCGGTTTGGATGAGTGTGGGCACTTGGATGCTGCCAGATCGTTTTAAATCTCTGTACGACTATTGTGCGCTGCAACATCGAATTATTTAATTTAATTAAAATAATGGTTGCAAAGGTCGATTAAAGGGAGTAGGTTAAGGCTATCAAATAAGGAATAGACAAATGACAAAGCAAATTGCATATCGGTTTTGGTCGCCTAAGTCGCCACCTTGGTATGTGTCCGAAGTTAAGGGTAATGGTGGTGTTGATTGGGGTTATACCACTGACATTAATAAGGCCGTGGTATTGAACACTAATCAGTGGAAATCATTCGCAAAGGATTGCCGCATGATAGCCACATTCGAGCTAGGTTATGGTATCTAACAATATTGAATTGGTTAAAGATGGTACGAGAAAGGGAGTTGACAAGTTAAAGAAAATGTGCTAAAAGTTTTAAATAATGTAAATAACTACAAATGGAGAATAAAAATGTCTATCAAGCTGTCTCTCGGCAAAAAGAAGCGCACGTTCAAGTCCATCAAGGAAGCTGCTGACTACGCTCAGGTGCCCTATATCACCATTTGGATGCGCGTAAACAAGTTGAACTGGCCGGTCAGTCGTGCTATCAAGGCTGATGTTCGCCAGTACAATAAGCGGGAAATGGTTGAAGCTTAGGAGGGCAAACATGCGCGGGATTGATTAAAGCCCGCAGGTTATTTAATAGCTGCCCTATGGCTAAACATGGAAAAGGCGGTAGGTCAGCGATTAGATAATTAACTTGACGGTTAAAAGGAATTGTGCAACATTTGGATTAATAAAAATGACACACAACACTCAATCACAAATGCTCTATCGAGAAAGCTATTTTCCTATTCTGGTTGAATACGAAGGTGGTCAACGGGAAGTCATTTATACTCCCGCAGCCATTCGTTCCGGCTGGTCATTTAAAGTTTTACAAACAAATTATTTGCAGGATATGGGTTAAATGGAATTGTTTTTATTTCTAATGGGTTTATGCTTTTTAATTCTTGTTCTTAAGTCTTAATCTTTTGGGGCTGTCTCCCTCAGTGCATCCGCGATAACAACGGGCAAGCTAACGCAACAAGGCAAAGTTCGGTGCCCCATGACATTCGAGCCGTGAAACTTTGCAAGTTATCAAAAAGGAATAATTTAAATGGCAAATCCAAGAGCACCAGGACCAAGTGTGGCAATTACAAAATTTGCATTTCAATGGTTGGGAAGTGTGATTTGTTTTGTTGTGATAGCTATTGTTGTGGTAACAGTTTTTGGATATAGGTAAATTAAAATGCCTTCCGACATTATCTTTTTCCGAATTATGTTCTCATTATTTGGTTGCGGTCTTATCGGTGTTGGGGTTATAATTGGACTATTCAAATTACTCAGTCCGGTTTTATTTTAAATGATCAAATTTGAAACAATTTCGGTGCTAGTGACTTGGACACCTGATGATGCTACAAAGTTGAATGAATATGGCGAAACAGGCTGGCAGTTTGTTTGCTACACCAATTCGGTTCCGAATTATGCCGTGTTTCAACGTAAGAACAAATTTAAATTTAAATGAAAGATGATGATTTAGATGAATACGAATGGTTGGCTCCGCTCGCGGGCATTGTTTTAATTTCAATAATTTTAATTTTAATTATGATTAGCTTACCCTACAATTCAAAAGGTTTGTGATGCTTTGGTCATTCCTCGCTTTGCTGGTGACACATTGGTTTGCGGACTTTGTTTTACAAACCCACTGGCAGGCGTCGAACAAGAGCAAGAACAACGTCGCGCTCTTGCGCCACGTCATGGTCTATACGGCTGTCATCGGTGCAGTATCGTTTATGCTTTTTGCTCTGCCTGATCGCAGCCAAGCATGGTTAGCTTTCGTCTGGGCTAATGGTGTTCTACATTTTGCGACCGACTACTGCACAAGCCGCTGGTCGTCACATCTCTACGCCAAACAGAATTGGCATAACTTTTTTGTGGTGATTGGTTTTGACCAGCTTATTCATCAAATCTCACTGGCAGCGACAATGTGGCTTTTATTTTATAGGTATGTGTAATGACTCATTGGAACAAGCTTAAAGAAATATTGGCCAAGGACACTGGCACCAAAGCCTATGACAATTCGATTATTGAAAAGCTTTATGAAAATGGTTTTGTAATTGTTGAGCGCAAAGAAATTATTGACACATGCGAACGACTTGATAAGCTCGGCTCAACATTTGGATGGGTACGGGATATTGTTAGAGTTTTAAAACATTCTTTGATTATGCCGGTTTAAAATGCTCACTCAAAAAGAAATCATCCGTACTGAAATAATTGCTTTGATGGAAGCCGGTAAATCCTATTCCTGGATTGCCGAGTATTTTGGAATGACGCGCGGGGCTGTGGCTGGCGTGGTGTATCGCTACAAACATAAAATTAAAAATGATTGATCCTGAAAAATATGCTGCGTCTGGTTCTGGAAATTTAAATAAATGGTTTGGAAAGCTATAAATCTTTCTGGTTTAAAATTCGCAAAATTAACTGTAATAGAGCGAATTGGTACACAAGGTAGAAAACCTATGTGGCGCTGTCTGTGTGATTGTGGTAATGAAACACAGGCCATATCTGCAAATTTAAAAAGCGGTAATGTTAAATCTTGCGGCTGCTTAATGCGTGACAAAGTGCCGCGCATAATTAAAAATTGTAAAGTTTGTGATAAAGAAATTAAAATAAAGCCGTCGCACGTTAATACCGAAGGTTCTTATTGTTCTAAAGTTTGTATGGCTAAAGATTATGAAAATAGATTTAATGGAAAAGATAATCCAAATCATAGACATGGATTATCACACACCAAAGAATATAAATTGCCTTATACTCGATCTTGGAGAAATACAAATAAAGAAAAAGTAAGAGCCAGTAGTCAACGCATAAGAGCTAAGAGAGCGAAAGCAAAAGGTACTCATAATAATAAAGATATTAAAACAAAATTGTGGCTTCAAGATAACAAATGTTATTGGTGTTTTGAAGATTTAAATAAAAATAAATATGAAATAGATCATGTTGTTCCTCTATCAAAGGGCGGTTCAAATTGTAAAGACAATATTGTAATTTCTTGCAATCTGTGTAATAGACAAAAACACAGTCAATTTGTATTGGACTGGTATTCTAAAGAAAATTGTAGAGCTAAAAGACAAGATATTTGTTCGGGAAAATACAGTGCCGAAATCACCTGTTCCTGAAGATTTATTAAAAAGTGGAAGTGAGTGGGGCAATCAAGCCGCGTTATTTTTATGGGCGCAAATAAATCAAAAAAAGTATCCCGAGTTGAAATGGCTTTTTGCTATTCCTAGTGGGGGGCTTAGAGATAAGATAACGGCTGGTCGAATGAAAGCTGCTGGAACTAAAGTAGGTATTCCAGATTTATTTTTACCTATTAAACGTGGTCCTTACTCTGGCCTGTGGATCGAGTTAAAGGTGAAGAAAAATAAACCGTCGCCTGAACAACTGGAATGGATCACTTGCCTACAATCACAGGGATTTGGAGCAATGGTGTGTGTGGGCTTTCAGGAAGCGCGGGATAATTTAATTAAATATTTGGAATGGAAAAATTAAAATGACACGTAATGATGCAAATTTAAAAATTCAAGGTGTTTTTGGTATCAGCACCATTGATGGATTAAATTTACTTAGAGCCTTGGAAGCTTTAGACTTAATTAAATTTGATGAACCTGAGCAATTTTTGTATTTTGATAATAAACGTGCTCCGCTTAATAAAATAATTTGTGCTTTGAAAGAAGCAGGTTATAAAGTTGAGAAAGTCTAATGGTCCTTTCGCGTTTCTTCTTTCAAAAATCAATGATAGAGCCTGAATTTGTTCGACTTCGTTTAGTTCAAAATAATGTTCATTTGGACTGGACAAACGATATAACTTTTGCTACTCACAATTCGTCAAAATATGCTGCAAAGAAACACTTGAAAAGTTTGCAAGCAAATTTTAAATTATCCGATACTGTAACAATTGTAGAAATGGAAAGGAAATAAAAATGCCAATGCTCGTTTCAAAGTCTGTTATCTCTCGTGTCAAGGCTGATATTGCTGCAACGAAGGCCAAGATTGCCAAAGCCATGACCAAGCTCAAGGGCTTGGAAAAGAGCCTGAAGGTAATGAAGGTTAGCAAGTAAAATTTTAATGTTTTGTTAAGGAAAATAGCGTATCTGTCAAAGGGTGCGCTATTTTTACATTCGAGGAATGCAAATGACTAGTAAAGAATATCGACGATTAATTCAGTCTATGTCCAGCCGGTTAATTAAAAAACACTTTCCTGGTTTAAAAATGGCTGGTATAACTGAATACTTAATTCAAGATTGCGCGAGAGAAATAGCTAAAAATGTTCATGCTCGTATGTATGGTGCCAATGTTGATGGTGTTGCCAGTCCAATTTGGCAAACTGTTAATGACACTAAACCAAATGTAGATGCCTTAGAATTATTAAAGGAAAATGACAATGAAAAGGTTACTACTGCTTAGTGCTTTGTTGTTTGTTACTCCCGCTATGTCTCAAGACGTAACCTTAACAGTTAATCAAATTGAACTTGGATTGATTGGCAAAGGTTTAAATGAAATCCCATTCAAGGAAGCTGCGCCATTGTTGAATAAGCTACAGCAACAGGTTATGGAACAGAATAAAGCCAAGGAAGCCGAAGCAAAGAAAGCCGAAAAGCCGGTTGACAATGCCAAGCCAAAATGATAAAGCTCAATGGTACGCTTTTTATGATCCTATAGCTAAAGGATGGAAGCCGTTGCTTTGTACTCCATCCTTTAGCAAATGGGGTGATATAAAAATTAACGAAGAAGTAGGAGAAATGTTTTACAAGTTGCGTGTGATCAAGTGTGAGGAAACAACAGCAAGTGCCATCGAAAAGATTGTTGTGGAAACATACGCCAACTTGTGAGGATAAAATGGCCAGCCACGTTACAGCGGTCTATAAGGACGATCAATATAAATGGGTTGTCTATTGTAAAGTCTGCGGCTTAGAAAATCCTGCTGGTGAATGTGCTGGTAAATTTGTTCCTAATCGTGATCGAATAAAAGTTGACAGCAAATTAGAATGTAAGTAGCATAAATTATTGGGAAATGAGTTCCAATATAAATTAATCAATGGAGTTTAAAATGGCTAAAAAGCCGAAGGTACAGTTTGATAGTAATGTTTTGGCCGATATTGCGGCGCGTGGTCGCGTTTCACAGGCCAATGGTTTACCTCTGTTGAATGCCAATCCGCCTTTGATTGAAGTCAATGTTGATGATGTTGTGGCTGATGAAGCTCAGGCCCGGCTTACGGATGCGGGTACTGTTTATTTGGGGCTTTATCCGGCTAAGGCCGCTGCTAAGGAAGCTCCTAAGACTTCCCCGTTTGAAATCATCACTGGTGCGGTGCTTCCCCCGAACAAGCGTGGTGGCGGGGGTGGTGGTGCGCCGACGATCTATCCGTTCGATAAGCTCGAAATCGGGCAGACGTTCTTTGTGCCTGTTTCTGAAAAGCATCCTGATCCGGTCAAGACCTTGGGCAGCACTGTTTCGAGTGCCAACCATCGTTATGCGGAAAAGACCGATCAAACCAAGACCGTCAACCGTGCCAAGCGTGGCGAAGGCAATAAGGCTGTCAAGGATGCAGCCGGTAACAAAATCATGGAAACCGTTACCGTTCCAGTCTATAAGGCTACACGCAAGTTCAGCATTCGCAAGGTTGAAAAGGGCGTGAAGTATGGTAATTGGACGGCTCCCGATAATGGTGCGTTGATTGCGCGTGTAAATATTCCTGAAAAGTAAAAATAAAACCCCTCTTGATTTAATAATATAATTTTATCAAGAGGGGTTCAAATTTATATGCTTATAGAAAAATTAAAACATTCTCGTTTGCTAGAAGTATTAATCTATAATCCAAATGACGGTTTATTTAAATGGAAAGAACGAGTTAGTTTGTGTATTAAAATTGGTGATGTTGCCGGTTGTTTTGATAAATGTAGAGGATATATTAAATTAAGAATTGATGGTGTTACATATTCTGGCCACAGACTAGCTTGGTTTTATATGACTGGTAAATGGCCAGAAAAATTAATAGATCATAAAGATGGTGTTCGCGATAATAATAAATGGAATAATTTAAGAGAAGCTACAGCGAGTCAAAACAATTATAATAGAGCCATTTCGCGACTTAGCCAAACTGGCGCGAAAGGTGTGAATAAAGGTAGAAACGGTAGATTTAGAGTTTACATTTGTCTTGGAACTTATGACACTAAAGAAGAAGCGGCGATGGTATATGCTAGAGCAGCAACAAAATTGCATGGTGAGTTTGTGCATAAATCTGTCTCTGTCAAAGCGTAATTTGTCATCACGAAAAAATTTAGCCCCTATTTCATGGCGAGAACATGGGATAGGGGCAAAATTTTATTTGGAATAAGAAAATGTCAAATGAAAAAGAAAATTTAAATGAAAAGCCGCCTAGTGGTCCTTGGGATATTCCTTTAAAAGATTTTGTTAAAAGTTTTAAATTAAAAATCAGCATCTTTGATTTGAAAAATGACAAGCTGATTGATAGTCAAGAAATCGACTACGGGAATTACGAGCATCGCAAATTTCTTGGCCGTGTGACTTTTTGGGCTACATCAAACGGCTATTCGGTTGAAACAATGGCGTTAGCGGATTATGAAAAGTTTAAGTAACAGTGCATCGCCTAGTCTGGTATGGCACTTGGTTTGGGACCAAGAATAACGTAGGTTCAAATCCTACTGCACTGACCAATCAAGGGCCGCATGGTGAAATCTGGTAAACACAACTGACTTAAAATCAGTCGCTTCGGCTTCCCGGTTCAATTCCGGGTGCGGCCACCAAATAAAATAAATGAATGGAGAAATGAAAATGAAAAAGTTTTTAATTTTAATAATGATAATTTCTACACCAGCATTGGCCAATGACAATATATATTTTAATTCAACGCCAATGCTACCAATCGTTACTGTTCCAGCTTGCGTTGAAAATTTTAAAGAACTGCCTAAAATTGCTGAACGATTGAATGTTAAAGAAGGTATTAAAGGTGATACATTTATTTTGGGAATGTGTGACGGTCGTCAATATGATTTTATTGCTTTGATAAACGCGCGTTCTTAGATAAAATGGAAAAAGCCGAAAGGAATTTAAATGTCAAATAATCGTCACGAATTTAAAGGTTCTTCATCAATACATGCCATAGACTATGACGACGAAGATGGGTCAATGGTCATTCATTTTCTAAGCGGTGGCTCGCATAAATATCCTGATTGCCCGAAGGAAGTTTATGAAGGGTTAAAGGGTTCTGATAGTCCTGGGCGGCACTTCCATGCTCATATTCGCAAGCAGCGTAAGAGCGAAAAGATTTAAATTTACTCTATGACGGAACGGTTCTCATTGCATTTGTGCTGGTGAGAATGAGCTTATAGCGATATAGGCTTACTCATAGAGTGAATGTTAAGCCCTTGGTGATTAAGTTCACTGGGGGCTTTTCATTTTAAAAGAACAGTGATAAGGCCAATTGATGCTTTATCCGTTTATTAAAGAACGCTTTTTTGTTGTTCAGTCCTCACAGGCTCAAGTGTGGGGAACACCCCCGCCTATTCCTAATCCTGAAGAAAATAAGAAGCTGTTTGGCATTGAATTAGCAAAATGTAGTAAGCCATTTGATGCAGCATGTAAAGTTTTTGAAGAAGTTAAAATAGCATTATGGATTTCGCAAAATTGGTTGTCTGATCCTGTTGTGGTTGCATCTAAAGATTTATATGGTGAAACAGTCAAATTAAGCTCGCCAATTCTTGACAAAGAACGACTTGCGCTTAGGGTGTTGCAGGAAGCTGATGATTTGCCGGAAGGCAAAGATCGCATTGCGGCTTTAAAACTGTATTCTGAAATTGCTGGATATACCGGCAAAGTTAATATTGATGCTTCAACCAAGAATTACACTCATAATGAAATGAAAATTAAATTGGTTAAAGCTTCTGATAAATTAGAAAAAGAAATTGAACATACACAAGTTCAAGAAAACAACACTGAAGAATTTGCTACACCTATTAAATTAAAATTAGTGAAAGCGTCTTAATTAACATTCATCAGGAGCTAAATATGATTAAACGTCTTGGCATCGGTTTTGTACTTACTTTGTTTTCTGGTCTTGCATTAGCTGGTATTTGGAATACGACTTATTCGATTGTTGGTGGTGCAGCTTATTGTGCTAGTTATATTGGTACACGCTGTTCGGTTACAGTTCCGGCTGGTCCTGCTAATGTAACTGGTAATGAAACCGTACCTGCTGATACTAATTTATCTGGTGGTTCGGCACAGCCTCAGACTGTGTTGCTTAGCATGGCATCGCTTAATGCGCTTCCGATTGATGTAGTTGCTGTTACGACCGCTTCGCCATCCGGCATTAGTGCAACTAATATTAGTGGCGGTGTACTTTATAATGCCACTGGCACTATTACCGCTGCCAATATTACGCTTCCGCTTGCGCCTGCTGATAAGCAGCGTTACATTATTGCAGCTAATTATACGATTACTACTCTTAGTGTTGCGGCTGGTGTTGGTTCAACACTTTCGGTTACTACGCCGACTGTGCTAACGGCTTCAACTACTGTTCCGCAGGGTTATGAGTATATGTATGATCTTGCTTCGCTCAAGTGGTTCCGTCTGCGTTAATAGGGAATTATGGGATGGCTTCTTTAATTCAGAGGCCATCCCTACAATTCTTTTTAGGTTTTATACTTGCTATTGTGTATATTCCTGGTTGGGTTGGCGCTGCCGTTTCTACAAGTTGGTTTTTTCTTTTATTTATAATTCCAATCTTACTTTGTTTTTGTAAGATAGAAATTAAAAACGCTCACAAGTTCGGATTTTTGTTTTTGGCTTATGTTTGTTTGTCCTTAGCCTGGACACAAAACTTTAATATTGGATTTTTTATTTTATTACAGATTGTTGTTCTTGGTTGTGTGTTTTGTTTAGGTTCGTGCTTAAATGATATGCGTTCAGTATTTAAAGGATTGGCTTTAGGGTTAGGTGTATCGGCACTTTTAGCTATTGCTCAATTTAAAGGCTTTGCTGATGTTTATACTTTAAATAATGATATTGCGGGTTTGTTTGTAAATCCTAACGTGTTTTGTGAAGTTTCGGTAATATTGTTTTTAAGTTTGATTATTTTAAAATTATGGTGGTGGATACTTGTTACACTACCCGGCATAATTTTAGTACACTCAAGGGCCGCATTATTGGCTTTGATTTGTGGATTGTTTATTTGGCTTTGGCCAAGATCACGACTTGCAGTTTATATTTTAGGTGCGCTGTTTTTAATGATTAGTTTGATTTATTATTCTGGCCATGATTTTAGCATATCGAGTATTGATGAACGGTTTGCTTTATGGAAAGATACCATAAGAGGATTTAAAATTTTTGGAAATGGTGTAGGATCATTTGAAATTTTATATCCTAAATATGCCATTAATGTTGATACGATAATATCTCGGCCAAAATATGCTCACAATGAATTTTTACATTATTGGTTTGAATTTGGAATAGGCACTTTGCTTTTAATACCTTTGATTTGGAATGTAATTAAAATAAAACGTGACGAAAGAATTATACTTTATGGAATTGGTATTGTCTCATTATTTGCCTTTCCAATGCACATTCCAGTGGTCGCGTTTATTGGGTGTTTGGCTGCGGGTTATATTACTCGCTTTGATGCTGCCGATGAGCATTTTAGGCTTCATAGGCGATCAACAGTATTTAGCTGGAATAAAGCAATCGAATATTGAAAACTTTAAAATAGCTAAAGATATTTTTCCTTTTGATAAGGACTTTTTAACTGGTGAAGTTAATTTTTATATTAAATTTGGAATTGTAAATACAGCTTCGTATGAAGCTTTTAAAGAAGCTACATTTTATGATCCTTATGCGGCCAATCTATTAGGCGTACAAATGCAGCAAGCGTTTTTATTAGAAGATAATGACAATGCTGTTGCACTGTTTTATAAATTACGAGAAATGTTTCCGAAATTACCGATTGTTCAAGAATTAATCAAACGTGGTGCCAGATAAAGGAAAACATATCATGCGCTTTCTATCCTCTTTAATTTTTACTTTGTTTCTTACAGTTGGTGCTAACGCTCAGTTAAATCATTATCAACCTGGAAGCCGTTTGATTGATGGTAGTCAATTAAACAAAATGGTTGATGTAGTTAATAATCTTTCCGGTCATGGTACACCTGGACCTGTGACGGGAACCACCGGTTATTTTTCGTCAACGCTCGGTGTTGTGGGTGTCATTAGCTCGGCTGCTGTTCCGGTGTTTCCGGCTGGTGGCGTGACCCTTGGCAGCACGACTTTTACTGAAGCGGCTTTGGCTCTTTATACAAAGGGTGTTGCCGCTGGTTATAAGATTGCCCGAGGAACCGCAAGTTTAGGTGGTACTAATCCAACTGCTGTTGCTACGGGATTAGCTACTGTTGTTGCTTGCAATACAAATATTGTAACAAACGTAGCTTTGGGATTAGGCACTTCCAACATTACCTATGTTATTTCGGGCACTAGCATAGCCGTTTATGGTTGGAAAGTTACCGGCATTACCGATAATACTTTAATTGCTTCTACGGGTACTGACCCGATTAGCTGGCAATGCACTGGCACTTGATAGTTACCTCCCGACTTCCCCGACTGGTTTAAAGCTGGTCGGGGATTTTTTAAAAATTTAAAAGGATATTAATTATGAAGCGCATTATATTAAGTTTAATTGCGCTATTGCTTAGTGTGCAAATTTCATATTCTCAAGCACCAACTAAACTCTGCATTACTACGAATGGAAATAATTGTATTGAAATTCAGGGTAATTTTCCATTTCCAGTTTATCAAAGTGGCAGTACTTATACCAATATTACAACGTCAACCAATACAGTTATTAAAGCGGCTGCTGGTACGTTCGCTGGCCTTGTCGTCAATAGCGCAGGTCCGACAGGATCGAGCGCAACGGTCTATGACAACACGGCTTGCAGCGGAACAGTCATAGGTACGTTCACGACAACGGCTCAAGGCTCAATCCCTATCAATGCCGCTGCTTTAACTGGAATTTGCGTAACAACAATTAGCGCGGCTAATTTAACGGTACTTTGGCGATAATGTTAGAAATTGAATATCCGGATCATTTATATTTTTTAATTTCGGAACCTGCCCGTTACAAAGTCTTATATGGAGGACGTGGCGCGGGAAAATCCGAAGGCATTGCCATTGCTTTAATTATTCTCGCTACAAAAAGAAAACTTCGCATTCTTTGTTTACGTGAATTGCAAACTTCAATTCAAGAAAGCGTTAAGGAAACCATTGCTAATAACATTTCGGCAATGGAATTAGATGATCAATTTTTAGTTCAAGATAAAACAATTATTTGTACTCGCACTGGTTCAGAATTTTTATTTTCAGGCTTGAGATATAATATTAATAAAATTAAATCTCTTGCTAAAATTGACATTGCATGGATTGAGGAAGCAAACAATATTTCAAAAACATCTTTAGACAAGCTTGGTCCTACTATTCGCGGTAGGAGCAATGAAAGTTCGGTGTCTGGACTTATTAATGAAAAATTAAATATTGGTCGTGGTGGTCCTTTTGGTAAAGGACCGGAAGTTTGGATAAGTTACAATCCGGATTTGGATACAGACGAAGTTTATAAGCGGACGGTTGTTCAACGTGAAAAATATATGCCAGAATTTGCTTTAAATGAAGAAAGCGGTTTAAAAGAACGATATGCAATTGTTAAAAAAGTAAATTGGTCGGATAATAAATGGTTCCCGCCTGATTTGCGGCAAGAAATGAATGTTTTAAAAGCTGCTGATGAAGCAGCTTATTTAAATGTTTGGGAAGGTCATACGAAACAAGTTTTGGATGGTGCAATTTTTGCTGAAGAAATTAAAAAAGTATTGCTGGACGAACGTCGTGGAAAAGTACCTTATGATCCGTCAAGGCCGGTTCATACATTTTGGGATTTAGGACATTCTGACCATACTGCTATTTGGTTTATTCAGCAAGTTGGCATGGAATATAATATTATAAATTATTATCAAGATCATTTAAAAAAGATTGGGTTTTATTTAGAGTATTTGCAAGAACAAAAATATATGTATGGATTTCATTATTTGCCGCATGATGCAGATAATGAAACACTAGCTAGTCGAAGTATTACAAAACTTGTTAGAAATTCTTATCCGAAAAGTGTAAAAATTGTTCCTCGTATTTCTAAAAAAGTAATTGGTATTAATGCTGCTAGAACTGTTTTTGATTTATGTAATTTTGACGAAAACGAAACTGCTGATGGCTGGCAATGTCTTTGCCGTTATCAATATTCGGTTGATGAAGAAACTGGCCAGTTTAGTAAGGAGCCTGCCCACAATGAATACTCGCATGGTGCGGATGCTTTTTTAACATTTGCTCAGTCATTGAGAACTGAAATTGAAACAAAGAAACCAAAAACTGTTGGTGTGGGTAGAAGTAAAGTTTTGAGTATTCGAGGAAACGGCTGGATGGGAATGTGATAGTATGCCCGAATTAGAAAATGTAAAATGGAGTACAAAATGGGCTTCATCCAAAGATGAAGAAAATGAAACAATTGTTAATGAAGCTCATGATAGGTATAGAGTTTGTGAAGATTGGGAAGCTGTAGCCCGTACAAATTTTGAATTTGATTATAAATTTGCCAATGGTGATGCTCACAATCATTATCAATGGGATGACAATTTATATAATAGTCGTGATGGTGAAGATCGGCCTTGTTTAACTATTAACAAGACCAAAGTTCACAATTTGATGGTCATTAATGACGCTAAGCAAAATAAACCGGGTGTTCGTATTCGTCCGGTTGGTGATGAAGCCACTTATGAAGCGGCTCAAATTTATCAGGAATTAATTTATCATATTGAATATATTTCGAGTGCGGAAAATGTCTATGACAACGCCACGTCTTATCAAGTTGAAGGTGGCATTGGCTATTGGCGCGTAACAACCGATTACGTTAATACAAAATCATTCGATCAAGAAATTTATATTCGACGCATTAAAGACCCGCGTTCAGTCTATCTTGATCCAAACATTAATGAAGTTGATGGTTCTGATGCGAGCTTTGGTTTTATCTTTGATGACATGCAAAAAGATTTGTTTGCTGCAAAATATCCAAAATTTAAGGATGAAATCGGCTTAACTAATTTTGGTCAAATTAATGGTTGGATTGGTAAGGATACTGTTCGGGTTGCGGAATATTTTCGCAAGACACAGAATGACGACAAACTTGTCACGTTCACGACCGATACGCATGGACAAATTATTAAGAAATTGAGTGAATTGGAAGGTACTGAATTATTAATTTATAAAGAGCTAAAGAAAAACAAAATTATTCAGCCTACATACAACTTTAAAGAACGTAAAATTGTTACGGATGATATTGAATGGTTTAAAATTGCTGGCGATAAAATCATTGAAAAAAGAATTTGGCCCGGCAAATATATTCCGATTGTTCGTTTGGTTGGAACGGAAACTGTTATTGATGGTATTCTTGATCGCAAGGGTCATACTCGCGCATTAATTAATGCTCAACAAATCTATAATTATAATTGTCTTGATTTAAATACTAGACTTCCGACACCTACTGGATGGACAACTATATATGATGTTCAAACTGGTGATTGGTTGTTAGATGATAAGGGTTTGCCTACGCAAGTTTTAGGCATTAGCCCGATTAATATTAATCGTAAGTGTTTTGAACTTACTTTTGATAGCGGTGAAAAAATTATTGCTGATGAAAATCATTTATGGACTGTTGAAGAAAGAGGAAAGGCTATTGCTGGTGGATGGCAATGGTTAAATAAAACTATTACGACTAAAGAGCTTGTTTCTAAGAAACATTTTATTAAAGTTGTTGAACCTATTTCACTTCCTAATGCAAAATTACCAATTCATCCGTACATGCTTGGTATTTGGTTGGGCGATGGCTCTACCGCTGCTAATATTATAACTTCTGGTTTGGAAGATATGCACGAAATGCAAGAATTAATTAATTCTTGTGGTTATAAAGCTGGTGTTAATAGAATTAATAAAACAAATTCAGCTTCGGCTATAACAGTTCATGGTTTAAGAAACGATCTGGTTAATTTAAATCTTTTAGGAAATAAGCATATTCCTAATATTTATTTGCGTGCTTCAAAAGAACAACGTCAAGCTCTTTTGCAAGGTCTTATGGATACAGATGGTTGTATTAATAAGAAAAATAGACAATGTGTTTTTACAAATTCTGATAAACTTTTAATCTCTAATGTGATTGAATTAATTTCTTCACTTGGTATAAAGTGTAAGAAAGAAACTATTACTGCGCGTTCTAGAAAATTTCCGAATGGTAAGACTTATAATTGTCAAGAAGCGTATCGTTTGACTTTTACTGCTGATCCTACACAAGCTGTATTTAAATTAAAGCGTAAATTAGAAATTCAAGAAAACTTTAGCAACACTCATTGGCGTCGAACAAAAAGGCACGGATTAGTTTCCATTGTTGAAACATCAAGCATTCCTGTTAAATGTTTAACAGTAGACGCACCGTCCAAGCTATTTCTTGCTGGTGAGCATTGGATACCCACACATAACACCAGCGCCAATGTTGAATATGGCGCGTTGCAAACCAAAGCGCCTTGGTTAGCGCCAACGGCTGCTATTGAAGGTTTTGAAGAATATTATAAAACCGCCAATTCGGTAAATCATAGTTATTTGCCTTACAATCATATTGATGATGAAGGCAATCCTATTACTGCACCTTCGCGGCCTCAACCTCCACAACCGGGTATGGCTTACGTTGAGGGAATGAAAATTTCCCAAAACGAAATGATGATGGCGACTGGCCAATATCAAGCTCAATTAGGTGAAAATGAAAACGCTAAATCTGGTGTTGCGATTAATGCTCGGCAGCGTCAAGGTGATCGTGCTACTTATCATTTTATTGATAATTTGGCTATTGCAATTCGTTTTACTGGTAAAATATTATTGGACCTTATACCGAAAGTCTATGATACAAAACGAGTAATGCGAATTACCGGCATTGATGGTAAAATTATGGACGTGACTATTGATCCGAATGCACAGGAAGGCTTTCAAAAATCTGATGATCAATCAGTTAAAGATAAATCAGGCGAAATTGTTCACCAGATTTTATTCAATCCGAATGTTGGTGAGTTTGATGTTCAATCTGACACTGGACCTAGCTTTGCAACAAAGCGAATGGAAGCGGCTGCGGCATTAACGCAGCTATTAGGTGCAGACAAAGAATTAATGAAAGTGGCAGGGGATATTTATTTTGAAATGTTGGATTTCCCCAAGGCTGATGTATTAGCTGCACGATTTAAAAAGATGATACCGCCAAACATTAGTGGGGATGCGCCTGATCCGCAAACTGAAGAAATGATGAGCAAAGCGGCTGATCATATTAAAATGTTAACAGGTCAATTGGCTGATGCTCAGAAAAAGTTAGAGGACAAAGAAAAAGAACTTCAAATTAAAGAACATGATTTAGAATTGAAGTTTAAGCGTGAAGGTGCGGTACAAGCGCGGGAAGATTACAAGGCTGAAACCGAACGGTTGACAGCAGCGGGTAATGCTGGGCCGGGTATTGCCGTGGCTCAAATCCAACCTATTGTGAAACAGCTTATAATCGGAATGCTCAATGCTGGCGAACCGGGGGCGGGTGATAAAGTTGCACCCCTGCTAGATAGCATCAATGTGCCTGAACCGGCTGCTGTAGAGGCTCCTATTGAGGCTCAAGAGCCTGCAAATGAGGCTGCTGGTGATCAATGGGAACAGGAAAAACCGCCAATGGAAGGGGCGCAAAAAGCCCCCGATGGCAACTGGTATTTGCCGGATGAAAATAGACCTGGAAAATATTTGCAAGTCCAACAGCAATGAAAAGAGCTAAAAATAAAAATGATTTATGTACTGAATATGTAAGAGGATTATTTAATTATAATCCTCTTACTGGATTTTTAACACACAAAGAAAGATTTGGTGTAATTACTGGTGAAAGAGCGGGTTATATAAATTCTGGATATAGAAGTGTGAAGATTAATCAAATTGCTTATTTGGAACATAGAATTATTTGGTTGTATGTAACAGGCGAATGGCCTTTAAATGAAGTGGATCATAAGAATTTAAACAAACAAGATAATTCTTGGAATAATTTGCGGCAATCGAGTAGAAAACAAAATTCTTTTAATGGTCCTACTCGTAAAAGAAAATACGGTAGTTTGAAAGGTGCTTTTTATCATAAAAATTATAAACGTTGGCAATCAGCAATTGGGATAGATAATAAAATCATTTATTTAGGTTGGTTTGATAGTGAAATCGACGCTCACGATGCTTACTGTGAAGCAGCTTTAAAATATTGCGGTGAGTTTGCGAGAATTTCAAATGCCGCTTAATGAAGAACAAATACCTGGATATGAATTAAGGTACACTGAAGGCGATAACCTTCCGTATTACGCACCTGTAAATCCTTTATATGATCGTGCGCCAGTTCAAGCCGCACCATTACCGTTGCCGGTTGATGTAACTGGTATTGGTGTAGTGCCGACTGATACGACTGGATTTAAAGCCGCTGATAAATTGCTCGGCATAGGTGGTCAAGAGCGTTATCAAACTTGGCCTGAAAAAATGGTGCGTAATGCTCTTGCCGCGCCACATGACGTATTGAATAATCCTCAACCTATGACCAGCGAAGATTTGATTAAGCCTGCAAATGATATTGCGGCTTTGGCTGGTGGTGGTTCAATTCCATTCGCTGGTAAGGGTGCATTGGGTTCATTTGGTGGTAAGCTAGTGCAAGTCGAGCATGACCCGTTCGCGGCTCCTACTTTCTATTCTGCTTTAGAAAAAGCAATTGAAAATACTTCACAAGCCAAAATGTCTGGTGAACAATGGCTTGGAACTTTAAAAAATAAATCGGGTGTCAAGCCTGAAGAAATTGAATATACTGGACTGGAAAATTTTCTAGCTGGTAAGCAAAATGCTACTAAGCAAGAAGTACAGGGTTTTATTAAAAATAATAAGGTTGAGTTGAAGGAAGTTAATAAGGGTGGAGAGATTAATAGCAAAGGATGGACCGTGAAAGAAGCTAAAAACGGTTGGGGAGTTTATGATGAAAATGGCAAATTTCAAGGCAACGCCGTAAAAGATCGCCAGTCAACAGCACAAGATGCTATTGATTTTGTGGCAAATCAAAATAAAAATTTAGATACTAAATTCTCTCAATGGCAACTTCCTGGTGGTGAGAATTATCGAGAAACATTGTTGACGTTGCCACCAACCCCAAAAGTAAAAGAAGTTTTTGAAGTTAGACCAAGGGAAGGTAAAAATCCTTTTGCTGTTTATTTAAAAGGTGAAAGGGAACACATGCGTTCTTTTGCCACCAAAGACGAAGCTGATGTTTTTGCAGCAAAACAAAACGAACACGCTTTTGAAATGTCAAATGATTTTAAATCCTCCCATTGGGATGAACCAAATGTTCTTACCCACATGCGAATGAATGATAGGGTTATTGATGGTAAGAAAAGTTTACACATAGAAGAAATTCAGTCGGACGCTCACCAGCTTGGGCGGCAGACTGGTTATAAAATTTCACCGGAATTAAAAGTCAAAGCTGATAAAATTGATGAAAAATTATTAGCTCATTCTGATGCTGAAAAAATTATGGGCAATCCTGATTTGAATGCAGCTTTGAAAGAAGCTGTTGACAAGAAAATTATTACACAGGCTGAAGCCGATACTTATGCAAAAGTTACTAAGAATGAAAATGCTACTGTGCCAGATTTTCCATTTAAAAAGACTTGGCATGAATTAGCTTTGAAACGGGCTTTGCGGGAAGCTGTTGAGGGTGGCTATCAACGCTTGTCAATCACTCCGGGGGAAGCACAGGCGGCAAGATATGATTTGAGTAAGCAGGTTAAAGAAATCAAATATATTAAATATCCTGATGGCTCTTATCGGTTGGGAATTTTAGGGCATAATGGCGAAGGGATTGAAACCCCACAATTTGCTTATACTGCAAAAGAATTACCGAATGTTGTGGGAAAAGAAGTAGCTGATAAAATTATAAACGATAAAGGTAAAAAATATCGAGGACATGAAGGTAAGACTTTAGACAATTTAGATTTAAAAATCGGTGGCGAAGGAATGAAAGGTTTTTATGATCAAATCATTCCTAAAGCCTTAGAAAAGATTAGTGGTGAGAAAGTTAAGAGTGGTGACATTGGCAATGCTAAAATTGTTAAAACGTCACAGGGATGGGTGAACAGAAATCATAAAGGTGAACGTGCACCTGAAGTTTTTAAAACAAAAGAGGAAGCCGAAAAAGCTTCAGGTCAACTCATTCACTACATTGACATTACACCAGCTTTGAAAGAAAAAGCTATGAAGGGATTTCCCCTGTTTAGTGGTGGATTGCCATTAATCCCGGTTGACCACGATCCCTACAAGCATAAACTTGTACCCGTCGAAATAAATCCTTTTGAATAGGTAAATTTAAAATGGCTAAAAAATTAATCACTCCTCAATCAGTTTTGATTGAAGAAACTGCACGTAATCTTGCAACGACATTTTATGAGGTAGGACGTTCACAAGGGCTGACAAGCAAATGTAAAAATGCTAAGGAATATGCACGCAAGAATTTAGAGCGTTTTATTCCGCGCGCTGTGGATATTTTAATTGATATGCTGAAACCGACTAGCAATTGTACTGATGAAATGCGTATGCTTATATATGAAGCTTTTCAAGAACGCCATAATGATCCTGATTTGGTAAGCATCTTGCCAAATGTGGACGTGCGAAAAGTTCTCGCCCTTCGTGAAGAAATGGAACGTAAGAAAGCGCCAATTGAATTGAAAGCGCCAACACCTAAAAATATTTTACATAAGGATTATAATTAACATGGCTAAGAAAAATAAATTACCAGTCGCCACGTCTATGCCTGAAATGGCCAAGCCATCTAAGGAAAGTATGGAATACGAACGTCAATGGCGAGCTAAGGAAGCTCTTGAAACAATTGAAAAAGCTGAAGATCATAAACAGGATCGTGATCTTATGCGCGACGTGAAGCAATTGGCCAAATCTAAAATTAAAAATTTAGGTAAAATATGTTAAAGTGGCGCGGAATTGAAATCAGTTTGTTAGATGATGCTGAATTGGTGAAAGCCAATGCTCATATTCAGCAATTGAAAGATGATTATAATAAAATATCTCAATCAATTAAATTTCTTAATAAATTTAAAAATCAACCGCTACCGAAAATTAACCCTGTATTAATCGAGTTAGACACTGAAATTCAATCCGAATTAAAATCAAGGAAAAATAGTCATGGCTGATAAAACCGCTGCTGAACTTGAACAAGACAAGGCCAAGGTTAAGCAAGAGCAAATTGAGGCTGATCGAAAAGCTATTAAGGTTGAAAGCACTAATGATGTTGAAGAAAAGAAAGAGGAAGAAAAGATTGAGGATGAAGTTGAAGAAAAAGTAGAAGAAAAGAGCGAAGAAAAAGAGGAAGAAAAGGTTGAAGAAAAAACAGCCGAACAGCTAGAAGCTGAAAAGCTGGAAGCCAAATCACAAGCTGAAAAGGACCGCATTCAACGGCGCATTGATAAGGAAGTTGGTAAGCGTAAAGCTGCTGAAGAACGAGTTAAAGAACTTGAAGCTAAATTAGCTGCTGTTCCTGACAAAGAAAAACTGTTAACTGAAGCTGACGTTGATAAACGTGCTGAAGAAAAAGCCGCGCGCAAGCTAATGGAAAGTGAATTTATTGCGACATGCAATAAATTGGCTGATGCCGCTGCCAAAACCGATAAAGACTTTAAGAAAAAAGTTGATGCAATGGCCGAAGATATTGGTGAAATTCCAGGTCAAATGATTGGAGTTTTAGGCGATATTGATAATGGTGGTGCTGTTCTTAGTTATCTAACAAACAATGTTGATGAAGCTGAAGAAATTTATAAATTGGCTAATATGCCTGCCAAGATGGCATTAAAGCTAAAAGACATTTCAACCAAGATTGCCAAACCGGTAAAGCAAATTTCTAAGACGCCTGATCCGCTTGAGCCTGTCAGTGGTAACCGGCAAATGGCTGCTGCGCCCAAGGATACCGATACTATGGAGGATTGGGTAGCCAAGCGCGAAAGACAAGTTGCTGAACGCAATGAGCGTAAACGGGCCGGAATGAGAAATTAAAGCCAAGTGTGGGTAAGTTCTAAAAATCGGTCGTGAAAGCGGCCGATTTTTTATTTAAGCTCTTTACAAATATTTAAATCGCGCTATTAATCAAGCAAGCCTTTCTGCATCGGCTCAAAAGAATGCTGAAATGCGTGGGTGATCCGCCTTATTGATCATCGTGCTTATTAAATAAGTTCGGCCTTAAGCACCGGACAATCTGAAAATTAAAAGCTTTTAATTTTGCGCATTATTGCGCGTCTTAATCATAATAGCTTTAACCTAAATTCATTTGAAGGATACTTTAATTATGCCCAGCAACTCACTTTTAACTATCGACATGGTTACACGCGAAGCAGTTCGTATTTTTAAGAACAGCAATCTATTCGTTATGAATATGGATACTCAATATGATGGCCAATTTGCGCGTGATGGTGCAAAAATTGGCGACGTGCTGCGTATTCGCTTGCCTAACGATTATATTGTTAATGATGGTCCTGCTTTACAAATTCAAACGACCAGTGAACAATATACTAGCTTGGCCCTTACGTCATACAAGACTGTTGGCCTAGCCTTCACAACTGCCGAACGTACTTTGAGCATTGATGATTATGATGAAATCGTCCTTGCTCCCGCTGTTAATGCTCTTGCTGGTAAAGTTGCCACAACTGTTATGTTGGCATCGGAAGGCGGGGTTTGTAACTTCGTTTCCAATGTTGACAATTCCGCTGCATTGAATGCTGTTAGCGCGACTGGTAAGATTATTAGTCCGACTTCAGAACAGTTCTTACAAGCTAACGCTGTTCTTGATGATAACTCTGCTGATCAAATGACCCGCCGCATGGTCAATGATCCGACTACTGATGCTCGCACGACTGTTTCACTTCAGGGCTTGCTTAATCCTACCCCTGAAATTTCAGCACAGTTCCGTACCGGTATGATGAAATCCGGCCTTGGTTATGAAAAGTGGTTCCGTGACCAGACCGTGATTAAGCATACTTCCGGCACTTTCTCTGCTGGTGGTACAGTTAATGGTGGTAATCAAACTACTTCACCTTCAGGCGGCACGGTTTTAGTTAATGCCATTACTGGTACTTTAAAGAAAGGTGATTTTGTCACCTTTGCCGGTGTCAATGCTGTCAATCCGGTTACTAAACAATCGCTTGGTACATTGCGCCAGTTTGTCGTGACTGCTGATGTTGCCACTAATGGTACTTTAATTCCAGTGTTCCCCGGCTTGATCCCTTCGGCCACATTTGTTGCTGGTGGTCCTGATCAACAGTATCAGACTGTTGATGCTTCGCCCATTAATGGCGCGGCTATGATTTTGGCCAGTCAATCGGGCGAAGTTTATCGCAAGTCTATTGCCTACGTGCAAAAGGCAATTACGATGGCGAGCGCGGACCTTGTTATTCCGCGTAAGGCTGTTGAAGAAGCGGCTCGCGCTACTTATGATGGCATTTCGCTTCGTATCTTGACTGATTACTTGCCTAACTCAGATCAATTAGCTACTCGACTTGATGTGATCTTTGGGCAGGCTTATTTGCGGCCTCAGTGGTGTTGTGCGGTGGCTGACAAGGTATAATAACTAAAACTAAATAACTCTACCGGATTAATCCCCGGTAGAGTTTACCCTTTCAAATATTAAATAGGAGATTTAGTCATGGCTCATGATGTTTCAAACCCGCATCCTATGTTTGGCAAAGACCCCAACATTATCAATGAATATGGTCATACTCATTATCCTAAATGGGTTGAAAATTCCGAAGGCAATCGCGTAATTGTTCAGGATGCAAAAGAAGAAATGGAAGCGACTGGTAAAAAGCCTAAAGCACCTAAAGGTGGTTGGGCTGCTAAAGATGCTGAAAAAGAAACTGAATAATTAAAATTAGGCCAATATCTTGACAGCCGTAACAGCTAGAGACATTGTAACTTTAGCAATGAAAGAGGTTGGCATTTTAGGTGTCGGCCAATCTTTGCTTTCAGAGGACGTTAATGATGGCTTCACTTTATTACAAAGAATGCTGGCAATATGGCAGCGAAATCGATGGTTAATTCCCAATCTAATTGATATTTCTATGCCCGGTAATGGGCAAAAATCAAATACAATCGGAAATGGCGGTTATTATAATACACCGCGACCTGATAAAATTCAGGCCGCTTATATGATACAACTTAATACGGGAAGCAATAGCATTAGTTTACCATTGCGTCCAATTTTTAGTTATGAAGATTACGCATTAATTGTTGTCAAGAATTTAGCAAGCCTTCCATATTGTTTTTTCTATGATGCTGCTTATCCACTTGGTAATGTATTTGCTTGGCCTATTCCCAATTCTAATTATGAAATTCATTTAATTGTTAAAAATCAAATTGGTTTTTCAACGGGCGTAGCATCAGGGCAGATTGTAACAGCTGGTGCTGGTTATGTGGACGGCATTTATGTTGGCGTTCCCTTGACCGGAGGGGCTGGCACAGGGGCTACAGCGGATATTACAGTTACGGCTGGTGCAGTTGCCATTGTTACGCTTGGCAATCCCGGCAATGATTACGCTGTAAATAATACCTTATCTGCGGACGCGGCCAATCTTGGTGGTGCTGGCGCTGGATTTACATGGAAAGTTTTAACGACAGCGGCGACACTTGATAGCACTTTTAATATGCCGGATGAATATTTAGAAGCAATGCACTATAATTTAGCTATTCGTTTAGGCTCTATGTATCAGCTTCCGGTTATGAAAGATACTAAAGATTTGGCTAAAGCAGCTTTAAATGTCGTTAGAAAAGCAAACACTCAAATACCAAGAATGGTTATGCCACCCGGTCTTAGAGTTGGTCGTGCTTTCAGTCTGTATAATCCAGATGGTTATGGTAATTAAAATTATTTCATTTTATGAATTTTAAAAATAAACATGCGACTTCCTTTAACAGCCAAAGCTTATCAGGAAAGAAGCGGCATTGCTTCAACTTTAAGAAGCATAAATTTATATGCTGAATTAAATAAAGATGACGCTCAAGCTGTAGTTCCTATAACTTATTATCAAACTCCCGGTTCACTTAGATTTGCAAATGACAATGCTAACGCCAATGTCGTTAGATGCACATATCGCACAAGCATTGGTACGGCTTATTGTGTTGTAGGCACAACAGTTTATTTTGTAAGTTCTAATGGTGTTTTAAACACTGTTGGATTTATTGCAGACCGACCTTCGCAAATTTATGCGGCTGATAATGGATTAGCTGTTGTGTTAGTTGATGGCGTTGGTGGCTACGTCATCGACATGATTTCAAATGATTTTCATCAAATAATTGATCCGGCTTTTTATGGTGCGAATTATGTAGTTTTTCAAGATACATTTTTTGTTTTTAATCGACCCGGAACCAATCAATTTTATATTAGCCTGTCGCAATCCAATTTTGGAATGCTAAGTAATACGGGTGTTGATACCGGAACAATCGTAGGTGGGGCTTTATATACAGACGGTACTTATCTAAGCGTTCCTCTTACGGGTGGTTCTGGTGGTGGCGCTGTTGCCAATATTACTGTAGCTGGTGGCACAGTTACAGTTGTTGATATTGTAGATTTCGGCAGCAATTATTTAGTCGGTGATGTTCTTTCTGCCGATGCTGCTAATATTGGTGGCACAGGTGCAGGTTTTACCTGGACTGTTGACACAACAGCAACCGCATTTGATCCATTAGACATTGCCGCGAAAAGTGGCTCGGCTGATCCCATTGTAGCTATTTTAACTTTGCATGATGAACTTTGGCTTATTGGTGCGTTAACAACTGAAGTGTGGGTAGGAACTGGCGCGGCTGATTTCTTTTTTCAACGTGTTCAGGGCGCATTTATTGAGCATGGTTGTATTGCTCCATATTCTGCATCCAATCAAGATGTTTTAGGTTTTTGGTTGATGCGTGATCGCCAAGGTAAAAATATTGTTGTTCAAGCATCCGGTTATGATGTTCATGAAATTTCAACACCATATTTAGTTGAAACTTTTAGTAATTATGTAGTGACTAATGATGCAATAGGTTTTTGTTTTCAAATTTCTGGCCATGCTTTTTATTGTCTTACTTTTCCACGTGCAAATAAAACATGGCTATATTCTTTAAAATCTAAAATGTGGAATGAATGGAACTGGTTTTATCAAACAGACGGTTCGTTAAATAGAGCGCGTGCTAATTGCTGTATGTTTGCTTTTGATATGAACATTATTGGTGATTGGGAAAACGGAAAACTTTACTCATTAAGCAGCAATTTATTCACCGATGATGGCGATGTACCCATTATACGAATTAAAGATTTTGCTCATTTAGTTAATAATTTTGATCGTGTTAGTTATAAATCTTTTGATGCTGATATGGAAGTTGGTACGGCTGATCCTGCTGCTGATCCACCTGAACCAACTGTGGCATTAAGCTGGTCTGATGATCGTGGTAAAAGTTTTGGTTTTCCACTCGATCAATCATTAGGTGCGGGTGGTGAATACTTAACAACAGTTTCTTGGAACCGTTTAGGATATGCGCGTGATCGCGTATTTAGACTTCAATGGTCCGCTGCTATTAGAACGGCTTTAAATGGCGCATTTGTTGAAGCTGTGAAAGGTCGCACATAATGCAACCTTTTCCAAACATGGTTCAGCCTTTTGTCGATAAACTCGGAAAAGTTATAAAACCGTGGAATAGATATTTACAACAGTTTACACAAGAGCCACCACCATTTATACTTTTGTCAGGTGCTTCGCCTTTTTCTTATATTGCCAAAGAACCCGGTTATTTAATTATTGAAGCTGGCACAATTACAGCACTTCATTTAATTAGAGGAACAGACAATATTGATTTAACAGGTCAAAAAATTGTTCCTGTTTCTATTAATGATAGCGTCATTGTAACGTATTCAGTTTTGCCCACACTTAGATTTGTTCCCATTTATGGCGCGAATACCACAAGATGACAGATTTAATTTTAAACGGGACTGTTTCGCGCGATCATATTAATTTGGTCGAAGCTGCTATTAAACAGCATCCTTTGGCCAATCAAGTTGATTTAAAATATAATCATATTTTTTCTGACGGAATTTATGCCCGTGAATTATTTATCCCAAAGGGAACAATTGTTGTAGGCAAGATACATAAATTTTATAATTTAAATTTTATGGTTAAAGGAAAAATGGAAGTTTCTGTTGGCGATGAAATGCGAATTATTGAAGCGCCGTTTCATGTTGTATCGCCACCAAATACTAAACGAATTGCTAGAGCATTAGAAGATACAATTTGGATTACTGTTTTAAGAACTGATGAAACTGATATAGATAAAATTGAAGAATCTTTTACGTGTAATTCTGATGAAGAATACAGATTGTTTTTAGAACATCAAGAACAATTAAAATTACCATTGGATTTAAAATGTTAAATTTTGATGGTCAAGATAATTTAAATATTTTCAAATTTAAAGAATTTGAAAATAGAATTTATTGTAATTCATTCGTGGCTACAGCCATTGTTGGTGCGGCTGCTGTTGGTGCGGCTGCTACTATTTATTCTTCTGGTAAAGCTGCTGATGCTCAAAGGGATGCCGCTAATACAGCCAATGCCGGTGTAGAAGCTCGTTTTCAACAAATTCGTTCTGATTTACTTCCTTATAATCAAGCAGGAATTGCCGCCAATGACGAATTGCAACAGCGATTACCGTTTTTAACTTCACCTATAAAAATGGATCAAGCTACGCTTGAAAAAACCCCCGGTTATGAATTTACACGTTATCAGGGTTTGAAATCAGTTCAAAATTCTGCCGCTGCTAGAGGGTTGGGCGTTTCTGGTGCGGCATTAAAAGGTGCGTCTGCATTTGCTACTGGATTGGCCAATAACACTTATAAAGATCAATTTAATTTAGAAAATATTAATCGTACAAATGCTTATGACCGCCTTAAAGGTTTAATTGATGTTGGTGAAAATGCCGCTGCACAAACTGGTGTTCTAGGTACATCAGCTTCTAAAACTGAAAGTGCAAATACAGTTGGTGCAGGCAATGCCTCTGCCGCTGCTTACAATGCGCAAGGTGGAGCTATCGGCGGGGCTGCTAGAGATATTGGCGGATATTACGCTTATAAAGGTTTGTATGGTGATCCAAATCCAAGTTCAAGTTATGATCCTATGAGCGGTGCATAAAATGGCTGAAACGGACACAAGCTCATATTTAAAACCCGCTGCATTACCAGCGCAAAAAACTTTGCTCGATCAAGTTGGGCAGTATCAGCAATTAGAAAGTCAAAAACTTGGAATTAGTCAACAAAAATTAAAATTAATGAATGATCATTTTCAAGTAATGAATGCCGAATTGGCTAATATGGCGAATGATCCAAGTATTACACCGCAAGATGCGATGTTGCGTTTAAATAATATTTCAAAAACTTTAGGAACACCCGAGCCTGTTAAGCAGCAAATGCTTAATGAATATTCCGTTTTAAAAACACCTGAACAAGTTAGACAGCAAGCAGCTTTGAGTTTAAAGCGCGGTATGGCTGTTCAAGAAAAAATTAATAATTTATATGGTGCGCCCGGCATTGTCGATACTGGCCAAACAATTCAGCCGGTTAATACAAGTCCCATGACTGGAATGCGCCCAACTGGATTACCAATTCAAAAACAAATTCCGCCAACACAACCAGTTTTAGGACCGGACAATCAACCGACCTTGCAAGGTCCAACGCCTGCTATTGCGGCTCCCGGCACAGTTACAACACCAACGCCAGTTATGCCTATGCGTCCAACAGCATTGCCAGTAGGCCCGCGACCATCAGCCGGGATTACTGGACCTAGCGCCAATTTTGGTGGCAATGTGCTTGGTGCGAATGTGGAAGCGCCTACTTTTAATGATCGTTATTCGGCAGCTTTCCCGGCTCCTAGTGGTCCGCGTACAGGCTTTGCGCCCGGTGTTGTTGAAGCTGAAAATGAGGCTGGTGGAAAATCTGGTCAACATTTAGCCAATGAACGGGCAGCGAGCGCGGCTTATCAACGCGACGTATTTCCACTTCAGCAAGCCATTCCGGCTCTTGAAAAACTTGGTGCTAAAGGTACTGGTCCTGGTACAGAGACTATTAATCATTTAAAATCTTTCATATTATCTAACGTACCTGGAATTACTGAAAAAGATCCGGCTTTTGCCAGTGTGCCCACATTCGACAAAGCGAGAAAATATTTAACGGATTTCGTTAATCAAACTGGTAACAGTGGAACGAATGATAAATTAGCTGCTGCTTTTGCCGGTAATCCTAGTGTAAATATTTCAAATGCTGCTGCTGTTGACGTGGCCAAAGCTGCTTATGCATTACGCAATGTTCGTCAAGCTCAATATTTAGAATTTGAACAAAGTGGGCAACCGGCTTCTAACTTTTCTAAATGGGTTGCACAACGTCAACATGAAATTGATCCAAGAGCATTTGGCGTTGATATGATGAATGACGATGCCAAGAAAAAATTATTAGGTGAATTAAATAAAAATAAAAGAGAAAAACAATTATTTGAAAAATCTTTAGAACTTGCTCACAGACTTGGTTTTATAACTCCAAAGTAATAAAATGGCTGAAAGTTTAGCTGATATTTATTTAGGTGAGAAAAAAGAGGAACCTGCTTCCTCTTTAACCGATATTTATTTGAGTGGTAGTAATAATAAAGTTGAAAGCAATCTCGTTCCGGCTGGTGCGCCTGTTAATGGACAAACTGAATATGTCACACCTGAAGAATTAGCTAAACAGGTTAAAGAAAGTGAAAATATTTCACCAAGACGATATAAATATATTTCAAGGCTTCCTGTTGATCTAGCGAGCGCGGCTTCAGAATTGCCGGGTGATGTGGGTAGTGCAATTTATGAACATGCTGCGGCAGGCGGTTCGCAAATTTCTAAAGGTATGGGCCAGTTAACAACTAATGAACCTGCATCTGGTGTTGGTAATATTGGTATGGGTTTAATGGGGGTTGTTGCTTCACCATTTACAGGTGCAAATCAAGAATTAATTCAAAAGCCAATTACAAAATTAACCGGAAGTCACGAAATTGGCGAAAGGGCTTCGCTTGTTGCACCTATTTTGCCGCTTGGTAAATTAGCAAGTTCTGTCGTTGCTTCAAAGGTTCCATCTAATAAAGCTATGAATATTTTAGTTGATACAATTGGACCTGAAAATATTTCAACGGTTGTGAATGAATTAAAATCTAATCCACGTTTATCTGTTTATGATGTGTCCCCTGGTGTTCAGCAAATGGCGCAAAAACTTATTTTGACTGAAGGAAGTCATCAAAATAAATTTGCCAAAGCTGTTGAGGAAAGAACTGCAACAGCTAAAGGTGCTGTTAATGAAACTGTTGATAGTACATTAGGTGTTCCTGTAAATGCTTTAGAAAAAATTAATGAAATGAAAGCTGCTGCTGTAAAAACAGGAAAGGATTTAATTGAACCGCATGTTGAAAAAGCCGGTACTGCTGATATTACAAAAGTTGTAAATTCAATTGATGATTTAATTGCGTCAGGTGGTCCTGTTGAACGTCGCACATTAAAAGCTTTAAAAGCAGGTGAAGAACCTCCATTGCCATTAAGTGATGCGCAAAATAAATTATTTCAAATCAGGGAAAAATTACGTGGTGATTGGGCTGATAAAGATCAAATGTTTTTAGATGTTAAAGGCGAACAAGGATTACATGCGCGGCAAAAAGAATTGCGCGCTGATGCTCAATCATTATTAGATAGTTCCGTTGGTAGTGAAAGAAGTCTTGGCAAAAAATTGATGGATATTCGCAATCAGATGGTTGACGCCATTGATGCGAATGCTCCCGGTTATAAAGACGCCTTGCATAAATATCGTGATGACATGCAAGTGCAAGAAGCTTTTGATAGAGGATTTAATATTTTAAATCCTAATCCTAAAAAAATTGAAAGCCGTCCTGAATTTTTACAAGACTGGTGGACAAATGCCACCAAGGGCGAAAAAGAAGCAATGCGCGAGGGCGCAAGAATTGCTTTTGATAGTACTATTCGCGGCTATAAAGCAGCGGCGCGAAAAGGTACTGATATTGTTCAAAATGAATTTAATGTTGAAAATCTTAAAACTATGTTTGGTGAAAAAGAAACTGCCAAAATGGTAAAAGAATTAAATGATGAACGGCGCATTGCAGATAGCAATGTAAAATTGCTTGGTAATAGTCAAACTGCCATGCGTTTAAAAGTCAATTCTAATATTGATTTACCTGTTGAAAA
>ERZ1292632.862-Hain-H43-01um-R2-862-length-32665-cov-21_pt1 | contig 32665 bp, 63 predicted proteins | sample MGYA00564407_ERZ1292632 | MGnify/ENA primary metagenome ERZ1292632 (study PRJEB36523, sample SAMEA6512637) | groundwater metagenome | collected 2019-01-08 | study: AquaDiva: Metagenomics assemblies of 32 groundwater samples | reverse complement strand
GATAGAACGGGTGGTAAGTGCGAGGGTCGGGCGTCAGCCAGACGAACGGCCAGGGTGCTTCCTGCTTGTACTTGTCCAAGCGCTTGTTGTACTCATCAGGCGTCTCGGTCCGGCTCTTGCCGGGTGCCTGCTCGTCCTGGATGTCCTGGTAGTCCCATTCCTCAGTATCCCAGGCGTCAGGCAGATAGAGGAGCTTGTTGATGCCCAATCCGAACATCACGGTGTTGTCGGCCGTGTCCTGAATGCTGGAGTGCTGGCCCTGCCCCATATCCATGGTGTAGATGGCGTCGTAGACGAACTTCTCGATGAGGCTGGAAACGCGCTGGTCGTCCTGGCTACTGCCCTGGCGAGGCCGCTGGACCTGGAGCTGACCGGAGACGAGCGAGGCGACGATCACGCGCCTGGCCTCGTTCAAGAGGGCCGTCTTGATGATGGTGGTCTTGAGATCGACAAGTGCCTGCGGGACGGAGATCTCGTGCTTGCGGTAGACGAGCGCCTCCAGGTCGTTCCACTTCGTGTCGCGGTGAGCGTCCCGCTTCTTGGCCTCGTCCACCCGGGCCATTATGTATTCGAGCTTGGCGCTTGCCATTCCACCACCACCCCACTACCACCACCAGGCTAGGCTGCTAGGTATCCAGTATCAACAAGACGGAACCGTCTGGTCCCCTCCCGTCGCGCAGGTATGCCCCTCGCGGAACAGGGAGCCGCACGCTGGGCACTTGGCGAGCTCACGCTTGAAGATGGCGACGTTGTGATACACCCAGATGCCTCGGTCATACGCACATGCCAAGTGCACAAGCTCCCACCCCTCGGCACCGTACTGGTTCAGGTCAGCCGGGTTCTTGATCTCGAACTCGGCGTACTCCCAGTACCTCACGCCTTGCCCTCCCAGCACCCAGGATGGTAGCGCCGCTGCGTCGTGGCTAGCCCATCGAGTACCTCTAGCCCGCCCCGCACCAGCCGGGGCCAGCCATCCACCGTAATCTCAGCAATGTCTGGCACTCTGACAGATGGCGAAGCATCGGATATGTCTTGCTTGCATGTCGGGCACTGCCAGTGGCAGGTATGTGGCACGCTCGCCTGCAATGGCTCACCACAATCCCGGCAGTAGTAGGTGATGGCCCGTCCCTTCGTCCGGGCCATCACCTACTGTGTCATGGCCGAACGGGAATGCAGGATCGCGCACCAGCAGAATCACCCCTTGCCCTCCAACCTCTCCATCAGCGCGTCTATGCGCGTAATTAGCTCCTCCATTGTGACGATGAGCCTCTGCTGAGGTAGGAGGTAAGACCGACAGGTGCGACTATCAGCAGGGTCATGCCGCACCCCGCAGGCGGAACATATCCCGAGAGCCTGGCACTCAGCGTATTCCTTGTGCACTGCATCGATCAGCGCATCGAGGCTAGCACTCAAGGCATCGTTGCCGCCGTCCTTCTTGAGATTACCCGCTGGCATTCCTGCCCTCCAGCCTGTCCATCGCCCGCTCCACTCTCCGCATTGCCTGGGCTAGCGGCACGTCCAGCCTGGCCCGCACCTCTGGCGGTGCTCCTCTCGCATGTGCCTGGCCGAGTGCGTGCTGGCAGGCCCACAACGCACGGATGGCCCGGTAGAACTCCTCAAGCCAGCAGAGACGGTCTATATCAGGCGCCCCCACCCGCGCACCTGCCCTCGCAGCACAGTTCGGCCTGAGCCTGCTGCCCCCTGGTCGGCTACTCCTCTGGCTCTCGCTCTCTCTCACCCGGCACCGGCCGCTCTGCTTGTAGCCACGGCAGCCACATCTTGGTGCGGCACTCGCAGGTGAAATGCGCGTTGGGTGCAGTCGCGGTAATGCCACGGTCCCGATCGCACGCCTGAGCCCAGATGGGCGCGCCGCAGTTGCGGCACTCTCCCACGAGCACGTACTCGGGCCCGGGCTGATACGCTATGGTGTTGCTGCTACCGACGCCAATCGTCGTAGTGCCGTAGACATCCCTTGTCTGGGCCATCCTCACTCCTCCAGTCCCTTTCCTGCCCGCGCCTCATCCCACTCTCGCACCTGCACCCTGTACGGCTTCTCCTTCCGGCCCTTCGGCCTGAACCAGAGGTAGTCCCAAAGCGTGCGCGGCGTGGCTCGCAGGCACTCAGGCATGTTCCAGATCCCGATCTCAATGCCCCGGGCGACGAGCGGCCAGACGACATGCCACAGCAGCACATCCCAGAGTCGGAGTGCTAGCCAGGCAGGCGCCCATCGCGGCAACACCACAGCCTCGCCGGCTATCTCAGGCATGCGTCTGAGCCGGAGGACATACTGACGCCCGATGGTCCAGAGTGGGCCTCGCCGCACAATCACCTGCCCCCTGAGCGCCTGGTACGGCACCCGCCAGACAATGCCATGCTCTGAGGACCAGCCGTCCAATCTACTCCTCCAGTCCCAGCTTCTTCGCCAACTCCCTCTGCCTCTCCTGCTCCTGTTCTTTCTTCAGCCGCTTGAGCAGCGCCGGCTCGTCCCTGCGCTCCTCCGGCGGGTGGACGTGGACGTCGACCGTGGGCCGCTTGCCGGTCTCGATCGGCACGTGGCGCATCATCAGTGCGATGCCGTGAGCGATCACCCGATCGTCGTGGCAGCTGGCCTGCGCACCCGTCGTCCTGTCGCCGTGCTGCACGTAGCTCAGGCACTCGTCCCAGAAAGCGGCATCGTGGCTGAGCAACTCCCGAGTGCCTATCAGCCTGGCTATCTCCTGCTCAAGCAGCGGCTTGCTCTTGGCCGTCGTCAGCCAGCCTGTCTGCCTGGCCGGCGCCGGCTTGCCGTAGGCCTCACGGTCCTGCGCGGCCAGAGGTGCCACGCTCCCAAACAGGCGTGGATACCCGAGGTCGTCGAGGCGCAGCAGGGCCGCGTGGCCGTGGTTGTTGCGCTCAACGCCCAGCAGCGGGTAGCCGTAGTCGGCGCAGAGGGCTGCCAGCCGCTCGGCGAACACGCCCGGCATCCACTGGCCGTGCAGGGACGCCACGTGCTCGCAGGTCGCCCAGTCGTAGATGGCAAGGTGCGAGTAGTCGAGCCTGTCGTTGCCGGCGTCCTTGCCCTCGGCCACGTCGGCGCCGGCAACGTAGCGATGGCCCTGCTCGGGCTGGTGCCAGATGCGGACCGCACCGTTATCCCGCTGCTCGATAGGTGGGCGAGCCAACGCTGCCAGCTCGGTTATGGCCCTCGTATCGAAGAGACAGTTGCCAGTGGAGACAAACGCCTCAGTCGGGTTGTCCGGGTACTCCTGCGGTAGCAGGTGAGGCGTCGCCGCATACTCCTGCTGCTGCCTCGCCCACCACTCCGCGTCACGCCCCGGCCGGAGCGACCAGCGCAGGAACACCGGCGTGAAGCCGTTACCGGGCGCCTCGGCCCACAGGCGATGGTAGAAGTTGCCGATGCCGTTGGCCGTGGACACCAGGAGGAGCTTGCCGCCAGCGTCTACAGTGGGTTTGTAGGCGGCATAGTTGACCTCGGCATGGGGGTGGAATGCTGCCTCGTCTACTATTACTAAGGAGGCACTCTCAGAGCGGCCGGCGTCCTCGGTGGAGGGCAGTGCCGTGATCTTGCTGCCGCGGCGCTTGAACTGTAGAACCGTCTCATTGGCCTTGCCGAGCTTGGCTTGTAGATAAGGAGGAAGCCGATCGTAGATGTAGGCCGCCTTGTCCAGCAAGCCTGTCGCCTCGTCCTGGCGTTTGCTGAGCATCAGGACGTTCGCACCGTCGTGGAAGAGCGCAGACCAGAGCGCGTAGCCCGCCACGAGCCAGGAGACGCCGAGCTGGCGCGCCTTGAGGACGATCACCCGTTGCTTGGTCTCGAAGGTCTCCAGCAGGTCGCGCTGAAACGGCCAGAGCGCAAACGGTAGCACCCCGCCCTGCGGGTCTCCGATCTGCGCGTACTGGCTGAGGAAATACGCCGGCACCTCCTGGCAGGCGGCGTACTCAAGTGCCAGCTTGTCGCGCTCGCTTAACTGCCTCGTGGAGATCATCACCCGTCACACTCAGCGCTAGCGCCACATTGGCATCCACTTTGTCTGTCAGTAGCCCGTGGCTCTTCAGCAGGAGCTCAGCCGCTCTGAGCCTGGCCTTCCAGTCTGGGCCGTCGCTCGTCATCGCCTTGAGGCCCTCGGTCAACGTCATCGCCGCTTGACCGAGATTCTGCCGTGCTATCTCCTTGGCGACGTGGACACCATCCTCGAACGCGGCGTTGTACTCTCGCGCGAACTCAGAATCCTCGCGCTTCCAGTCGGCCACTGTCTGCGCCACAATGTCGCAACGCTCGGCTGCCTCTTTGTCTGTCTTGGCTACCAGCCGAGCGGCTATTAGCTTCCATTGTAGAGCACTTAGTGCCATAACCTAAAGTATCTCGCTTATGGTAACTACTTCTTGCCCTTCGGCTTCACCTTGGCTGCGAACTCCCGTAGCTGCTGCTCGGACATGCCAGTCCGGGTGCGCTTGCCCTCGCGGAGGCGGGCGAGCTCAGCGCCCGCGAACCGTTGCTGTTTCTGGCTCTTGGCTGGCACGTCTCGCCTCCTCCCTGACCTCGGGCCACTCACTCAGGTAGCCTCGTAGTGCCAGCCACCGGGCGAACAGGAGCGCCTCGCGGTACTCAGCCAGCTCCGGCGCCGGCTCGTCTGGGTAGTGGTGCCGGAGCGTGGTCGCCCACTGGACTGCCCAGCACGCCATCGCCACCACCTCCGGGCTACCGATGACGCCTCACCTCAGCCGCCGCTCCCAAAAGTTGTGTTTTACAGCTACGACACACCCCTCCGGAGACGCCCCTGTCGTGGAGTGCCGAGAGGCTAGGCCAGACTGGCCCGTGCGGCTCGCCGTGCCGATGCTTGAGTCGCCGGCACCAGCAACAAACCAGGTGCACTCGGACTCTCGGCACCATGACATCCACCACCACCAACACACTACACACCAGCATGAGTATCCCACCACTCGGACGGCCTGCCTAGTGACACGTTCGTGTCATGGTCTTCCATTGCTAACCAACTCCTAACCGAACATTTACCAACTCGTAACCTAAACCCATTGACACTGTAGCTACAGTGTGCTACTATCTAGACAGTAGAGAGCAAGGCCAGCCGGGGCCGAGGCCGGCAGGAGAGGACAGAATGGCCCGGACGTTTTTCAGGATCCAGGGGACAGGGCTCAGCTTGGCTGAGATGCAGGAGCACAACAGCGCCAACGGCGCAGGCGACGAGGAGCACGAGGGATTGTGCGCCTCGGACTCTGTGACCGATCTGCGGAACTACATCTCGGGCTGGGCCGTCGGCGACATGGACGAGGGGTTCGAGGTCGTGATCTACCACGGCCGCCGCCTCGACGACATCTACGATGGAGTGCTGACCTACCCCACCGAGATCCTCGAGCGCGTCACAGTCAGCTCGTTCCTCGTCAACGACCGATTCTGCGAGTACGAGTCCTGGTAGCGGCCAGCCGGGGCCGAAGCCGGCAGAGGAGAGGCCAGTGCAGACCACAGAGCAGGCCAGTCTGATCGACGCGAGGCGCACGCTGGAGCGTCTCAGCGACGAGCACGCCGGCTACGACCAGCAACTCGCCGCAGAGAACGCTGTCAACGAACTGCTCTGCCAGTCCCTCGACCGGCAGAGTTACGAGCAGGAATGCAGCCGGATCAACGTGCAGCCCTGGGAGGATGCCAGGATTCAGCGAGCTCAGTACGCACTGACCTACGGCGACATGCCAGAGGAGACCTCGCGCTGGATCGAGTACGGCCTGGCCCGGATGCGTCTGGCCGGCCTCAAGGCTGAGCGCAGCCAGGCCCGGCCGGCCCCCGCCCCGGCGAGCCAGGGGAGCTGCACTAACTGTGGTACCAGTGTACCGGCCAGCGTGCTGATGCACTCCTCACGCCACGGTCCGGTGTGCCCGGACTGCTACGACCGCTAGAGATTGGAGACAGACATGTCAGCGACACAGGCACTCCGCCACTACGACGACCAGGGGACGTTCGGACAGATCGCTCATTACCTGCCAGCCTACGATGCTGGCGGGCTCGACCAGATTGTCGAGGAGTACAGTCGGCTCCGCTCCGACAACAGCAGAGGCCGCTGCTGCCGGAGCATCGCGTACTCACTCCAGCAGTCCGGTTGCCTGGCGCGCGGCTTCGCCGTGCGCTACCAGGCCGCCGTCGAGTTCTGTCGCTACCTCGACCTCCGAGTCGAGGCCGAGGCCGAGCAGGCCAGCTAGCCCATCCCTCCCCGGTGCGACCTGACGTGCCACACCGGGGGCCGAAGCCGGAGCCTGACCGGCCACAACAGGCAGCAGGAGAGAGAGAGAGAGGAATGGACAAGAGGTGGCTAGAGCACTCAGCGACCTGCGAGCACTGCGGCTGGGGGAAGCCGGTCGCAATCCTCGCAATCCGAGCCGGCAAGCGACAGCTTGAGCTCGCCGTGTGCGCCAAGTGCGAGGCTGCACTAACGCCTCAAGCGGAATGCGTGATCACGCACCGCTAGCCCCACCACCCGCCCGGCTGCCTCGGGGGGCCGGGCACACACTATCAGGGCAGCCCCGGCCACCGGGCGATAGGTGGCAAGGAGAGAAGAGAGAGGATGCCAGTACAGACAAAGCCGAAGCGTCCCAAACTGCAAAGCTATGATGTCACCCTCACCGTGCCCATGCGAGCCTATGACCCCGAGCATGCCAAGGAGCTCGTCATTGACCTGCTCGGCCAGGTTGTGAGAGGCGAGACCCGCTGGGAGCTCGCCAGCTTCATTGAGCACGTCAGAGAGCGACAGGACACCGTCTAGCTAGCCCATCACCCGCCCGGCTCACCCGAGCCGGGCACCAGTCACCACACAGAAGAAGGAGAAAGCATGGTAGTCACCAAGCCCAACAGGCGGCGGCAGCAGTGCCACTATACACTGGCTGCCACGACCGTCGAGCGCATCGCAGCCCTCGCCCACTCTGAGGGCATCCCTCACTCTCACATCATCGACCGCGCGATAGGTGAGTACTACGAGAGGCGAGGCACCGCGCCCCAGCCGCATAGCCCATCCCAACTCTAGCCGTGCAGGTCATAGCCCAACGCCAGGGCCCGGCCAATGGCCTGGCCTCTGGCATGGACTCCCAGCCGATTGAACGCCTTGCGCAGATGGTTGCTGACCGTCTCCTCGTCGATGCCCAGCCGGCAGGCAACCTCCTTGTCTGTCAGGCCGCAATAGATCAGCCGGAGTATCACCACCTGCCGGCAGGTTAGATCCCTACTCAAGTGCTCAGCCATCGCCAGCATCCCGCCGCCTCCTTGTCCGCTAGGTGACTGCCTCAGCCCGCAACCGCTCCCGCTCAGCCAACTCCTCCTGGCCAAACGTCCGCCCGCACGCCAAGCACGTCCAGACCACCTCGCGCCGCCTGCGCGTGCCCGTCGCCTCTCGGTAGACTGCACCCCGGCAGCGCGGGCAGCCACGAGGCCGCCACCGCGGCGGCTCAAGGGTCAGCACTAGCACCACCTCCCTATCTGCTACCGCTCTACCCTCATGCGCGTGGGCTGCGCTCAACCAGGAGCATAGGTTCAGGCATATTTTCCGTCCCACCCTCACGCGCGTGGGCTGCACTTTCTGCCCCGGGCCCGGGGCGAAGCCGGGCCCGGGAGTGCCCCGTATCCGCACGTGCGGCTTGTCTACCGCCAGATCACCCCCTCTCCCCTGAGCCTCGGTGCTTACACGTCAGCAGCACCGGACATCCCACACAGCCTCTCCAGCAGTCACGTCTCCTGAGCCAGCGCAACAGCCAGCCGAACATACTAGACCTCCTTCGTCTTAGCCTCCCACTGGACACAACCAAAGTCAGCAGCGGTGCAAAACCTCACGGTCCCTCGCTTAGTGGTAGTCCAGAAACGTGCAAGCGCCCCTGGCATCATCATTTGTCGCTCACTACAGAAGCGTTCACAGGCACCCCACGGCTTTCCGGCTATCCACCATTTGCAGTCCTCACACAACCCGCAGTTCATGGCTCCTCCCTTCTACCCGCCCCGCTTCCTCAGCCACTCGCACCTGCGACAGTCCCGACCCCCATCTCGCCGGATCCGCAGGTTATCACCACTGAGCACATGACCATGGCAGCACATCTCCCTGTGCCCCCGCCTGTACGGACTCGGGTGGCCGTGAGCCACTGCCGCGGCGATCCTCACCCAGCGCACCTCGGCAGAGGCGATGCCACCAAGGCGGCCGGTTACAGAAGGGTCAGCCCGCATCGCCCTTGCCCTCCAACGCCTCTCGCCTGTCTCGCACCGTATCCGCCTCGACTACCGTCACAGGCTGTGCGCCTGGCCCGCGCCTGTACCAGATGTTGCAGACAGGCTGTCCCAACTCGCGGTCAGGCACACAGCGTCGATAGGTATGGTGGATGTGCTCAGGGTCGGCAATCAGCCTGTACTGCTCGTGGAGTCCAGCGGCAAACTGGACCTTGTCGACGTGGCCGATGGCCTGGAACCAGAGCAGCGGGCCGCCCTCGGCCTCGTAGACGGCTTCAACCTCCACCGCCCTTACCCTCCACCATGATGTGGCTTCGCACAGAGTAGTTGTCTCCAAGCACCCACCGCAACGCCCGGATCATCTCATCTAGCCGAGCGATCGTGCTATTATTCCAGCACGAGGCAGGTGGCTGGCCTACCCTTGACCTTATTTGCTGCAATCGCGCCAACTCCGCATCAACCTCAGCCTGTGAGCGCATCGCCCTTGCCCTCCAGCGCCTCTCGTATCTGCTCTATAGCAGCCGACAGGTCGGCAATCAGTGTGACAGGTATACCGTGGCGGGCCACGTCGATGATGTGCCTCGCCGCCTCCTCCAGCCGTGCCAGGCGACGTACTGCCTCCAACGCCAGCGATGCCCCTGTGGAGTCTCCGGTACAGACGCCATCGGCCTCGGTGACCGCCGGGAAGTTGACCGGGTCGTCCTTGTACCACGGACAGCCCAAGGCTCGGCCTAGAATCTGCTGTATCTCGTGGTCACCTTGGATAGCGGCGGCAAGCAGTCGCGCCGACTCAGCCGCCGCCTTCCTCGCCCGCTCGTTGGCCTGGTCGCGCTCCTGAGTCAGCCGCTCGGCCAGGATTGCTCGCTCACGCAAGTTCTCTGTCTCCCAACCCGTTTGAGCTTCGACAATCATCGCCCTGCCCAACTCCTCGTTCAGCTTTGCCGTTTCCGCCTGCGCCTTGTCCCGCTCCCGCTCGGCGGCCTCGGCTCGGTCCCTCCCGGCGGCAAGCTCGGCAGTCAGGCACTCGACCTCGGCCCTCGCCTCCTCCAGCATCCCCAGGTGCATACGGTCACACTCTCTCAGGCTCTCCTCGAGCAGCCTCGCCTCCGCAAGCTCGGCGCGAAAGGCATCGTTTGCTAGTTCTGCGTGGTGCAGGAAGAACCGCGCATCGCGCTCGCTCGCTTGGGCGCCCTCAGCCCGCTCGATGGCTTGGTCGCGGTCCTCGCCTACGCGGATAATCGTGTCGATCTGCTGCTCTAACCTTGCTTGCTTCTCCCATAGGTTCGTCTGTGACAAGTCCAATTGCGACTCAGCCACCCGACGAGCCTGCATCTCAGCATGGAGCGTCGCTCGCAGCCGCTCGACCTCAGCCCTCGCCTCGGCAAGCTGCCGCCTCAGCGCCGCCTCGTCCACGTCTCGCTCGCTCATTCGCTCGCCTCCTCTGACTTGTCCAGGCCAGCGGCCTCGCCGCCAGCCCACCGGCAGCCAACATCAGTGCACCGACGGAGGATCGTCTGTAGCCGCTCGTTCTCCTCGGCAATCTGCTCGTGCATCTGTGCCGCCTCTCGTGCCAGGTCGATTCCCGACTCCGTAAAGTGCGGCCCACCGAGGATCTCGCAAACCTGGCGCAGCTCGCCCATCACCTCCCGGAGTGCATCCTGCGAAGCCTCATACCGAGTGTGCTCTGCCAGCCAGGCACGGGCCAGGCGAGGGATAGCAGTCCGGGAAGCGGCGACTAACCTGCCATCCGCCTCAGTGTACACCTCAGCCACGGTGGGACCACTAGGATCGTCTCGTCGATAGATCCAACTGACATCCACTGATGACCACTCGTCATCCCACTCGCCTGGTGTCGCCTTGTCCACTAACTCGATATAGCCCTGCGCCTCCTCGACGGTCAGGCTCGATTCGTCGGTCATCCAGTCACCTCTGCCCCTAGCGCCATCAACGCCGCGCGCACCGGCCCGAGCTCAGCCAGCAGGCTCTCCTCTGTGAAAGGCGGTCCACTAGTCCCCCTCGCCGCCGACCACGCCGCCGACTCCGCCGACCACGCCGCCGACTCCGCCGACCTCGCCGCCGACCACGCCGCCGACTCCGCCGCCGACTCCGCCGACCACGCCACCGACCTCGCCGCCGACCCCGCCGACTCCGCCGACCGATCCTTGTCACTCAGCCAGCCGTCAGCCCAGGCTAGCCAGCCTGGCTCCCGGTAGACACCCTTGGCGGACAGGACAGCGAACCGCACCCGCTGCTCAGTCGTCACCGCTGGCAGTGGGATTATCCTGTCGCTCCGCAGGCGGGTGCACCCGACCTTCAGGCCGTGGTCGCTCGCCGCCACGTCGCCATCAGCCTCCCACATCAGCGGGTCGGCGATGACTGCGTCCCTCGGGTTCATCAGGACTGCCAGCAGTGGGTGGCTGTAGGCGTGCAACCAGCCTGGCCCGCAGAGCTCGCCTGTGCCACTTGCCGTGTGCTCGATGCCAACTCCCCAGCGAGTTTGGCCGTAAGTGCAACCGTCTTTGTCCGTCAGCTTGTAGAGTCGCATCCTCTCCCTCCTGCCAATCCTATCAGCCATACCACGATCACCACCCACCCCACGGCATACGGCACCGCCAGCAACAGGATCACCACCAGCAGCGACCACGCCCAGCCCTCGTCGGCACGCGGGGTCCCCAGCCCTGCCGGTCGCCTCAGCAGCCGGCGGAACCTGACAGCCGTGCGAGGGTACACCACGCCCATCGCCAGCAGGTCGCCATCTGGCGTCGAGCACAGCGGCACAACGGAGTAGCGTGCCCAGCCGGAGAGGCGAATGCGGGTGTGGGCAGTCACGTCATCACCTCCCCCACCGGCTCTAGCTGGTACTCGATCCAGCCAGGCCGCTGCCTCGCCGCCCGATAGACGTGCAGCTCACAGATGGCCGAGTCGTCGATGCCGAGGCCGGCACACACTGAGTCCGAGAGCAACTTGATCGGGTTATCGACATCGGTTGCTTGCTCAGGTGCAAACCGCACGGTCGCCACCAGCGGCCCCTCACCGACGCGCTCCTCAGACTGCCGGACGGTCACGATCACCGCATCCCGAAAGGCCGCTGCCCGGTCGGACAGCCGGGTGCCCCGGCGCGTGTGGATGTACTGATGGTTGACGGTCACATGCGGCCAGCAGAAGCGCCAGGTTGGCACTACCACACCTCCCGCCATTACGGCAGCGCCAACGCTCGCTCGACGTAGGGCCGAGCCAGTCTCAGCACTTCCTCCGAGTTCTCGATCACCGCACCCACTACCGTGCAGTCGCCGACCACCGCTTCCAGGGCCGCGTCGACCTCCGCCATTTCGCGGAGCAGGGCGAGCGCGTCTCGCAACTGCGCCGCCAGACGCCTCATAAGTTCCAACTCCGCGTCACTCACCTCACTCCTCTCTCCTGCCCCGTCGCTCTGAGATACTCCCGCCTAGCCCTATCCAACTCCACCGCCGCCTCTCGCCTGGCCTGTAGGGTCTCCCGGGTCCGGCGCTCTTGCACAGCCTCCTGCGCCCGCTTCCACCGCATCATCGCCTCGTCCCAGGCGAGGCCGGCAGCGATGGCGGTGGGGGTGGACAGGTTAGGCACGGGCGGGCTCTTGCCTGGCCTGCCACGCCTCGTAGCACGGCCGGCTGTGCCCGCTTCCGAACGTCACCAGCTTCCAGCAGCGACTACAGACGAACGCGCCCGACACTCCCGCAGCCTCCTTGATCTCCCGCTCGGCTTCCGCCTCCCGGTCCCCGGCCTTGCTCACGACTTGCCCCAGCGCCTCCAGTTCGACTTCCCGCTGGGTGATGCCAGCCCGGCAGCGGTTGGCCTGCGCCAGATGGTCGGCCCGCTCGCGCCTGAGCTTCGCCAGGAGCTCGACCCTGTACTCAAGCTCTTTGCACTCAGCCAGCGCCCTCTGGCGCTCCTCGCCGCTACTGTGGATCACCTCGACCTTCAGTTGCTTGATCTTTTCGTCGGCTCCCTGGCACATCACCTCACCCCTGGCGATCCTGGCCTCTAGCTTCCCCGCCGCCTCGACGGCATCCCCCAGGTCGCCCTTGAGGATCGCCAGAGCTGTCTCCAGCTTCGGTGCCTGCTCAGCCTGGGTGTCGAGGGCCGCGTCCAGGTCACGTCGGGCCGCCTGCATCCGGGCCAGTGCCTCAGACGCAATGATGGCAGGGTCGGGAAGCACGGCTGGCTCTGGACTGGCAGGCGGGGCCGCCGGATCCGGGAACAGGTCGGCCATGGACGTGATGGACGAGGAGTCGGGGGTGATCGGACTGGCCGGCGCTCCTTCATCTTTACCCAGCAGGTTCCAGAGCATATCACCCTTGCGCTTCGTCGCCGTCATCGTTTCCATCCCCTTGCCCTTGCTTAACAGTAGACACGGCCCGATTCAGTGTCGTTTAATGCACCCTGGGCCACATGGGCCACATTGGGCGTCTGCCGGCCCAGAATCGTGATGATCTGGCCCACGTGCCCCCTCTGTCGCCCCGGCCCAGATGTGGCCCATGTGGCCCAGATGTGGCCCATGTGGCCCAGATGTGGCCCAAGCAGAAACCGCGAAATCACTCGCCCAGTACACAATGCTATTGACGTACTACACATCTGGGCCACATGGGCCACATGGGCCACGAGAATCCGCCCCTGCCCGCCATCCTCTTCGCGCGTGCATTTCGCGCCCTCTCGAAGCCCGAAACACACGCTAGAGAAGCGCGCGCGCGCGTGCGGCGGAAGGGGCCATTTCTCGCATTTCTGCCGGCCCATGTGGCCCATGTGGCCCATGACATAACCCTTCCCACAGGTAAACACCCTGTTACCCTTCTTGCTCGTCATCATCGTCCCGATCAGTCGCTCCGAACCTTGCCGCCAGAGTGCAGAGCCGTTCGGGGTCCAGGCGAACACACCGCACCTTCGGACTCGCGGGCGTTGGGCGCACACGGGGTTGGTCCTGATCACCGCTGCGAATCAGTGTCATCTTCTCCAGTTGTCCCACTAGCTTCTTGGCTGTGTCAATCCACTTCAGCCCGTCGGCTTGCTGCACATAGTTCAGTAGTTCCAGTGTCGCGTAGGCATCTTTCTGTAGCTTCGCGTTAATGGGACGGTGGCGCTTCACGAACTTCAGCAGCGCCTCCAGGATCAGCACCTCGCCCTGGTCGGCCTGCTCCTTGGCGATCCGCTCCGCCACCTTCTGGTCGGCCAGTCGCCGCATTCGTCGCGTTAGGAGTGCTGCCCGATCAATACTCGCCGGGTCGGTTTCCACTTCGAGTCTAGCCTTGTCGAAGAACTGCGCGACCGTGAGGATCGGCGTCCAGAGCTGCTTTTCTCGGTCCTGCACGCCTTTCCAGTCGTCTTTCCCTTCTGGCCTGTAGATGCCGCTGCGAATCTCCTCTGCGATGTTCGCCCCGTAGTCCAGCATCAGGACATACAGACTGTCACGGAGAGCCACAAAGCGGGAGTGTAGCTCCGTCACGTTGAACTCTTCGAGCTCGCGCCCGCGCCGGGCCAGGATCAGCGGTATCACCCGATCTCCGAGGATCCGGTCAAGGCTCTGTGTCCCGCCGAACGCCTTGGGGCTGTAGAGGTCGTAGCCGGTCGGCTCATTGTTGTCACCTGAGCACCGGATCGCCTTCTGCCCGCGCTGGTAGCCAGCCTTCAGGATCTCGAGCTTGTCGTCGTCGCCGCGGTCGCTCTTGTCGTTCTTGTCCTTCTTCCGAAGGTTCTCGGCCTCGTCCATCAGGAGCGTCGCACTGCATGCCTCGACGGTTCGGTACGCCGCCGCCGCGGTCATGCTGGCCGACCAGAGCGCGTTGAAGGCCAGCTCAGCGATGATCTCCAGCGTTCGGGATTTGCCCGTCCGCTTGAACCCCAGGAAGTGCAGGTAGGGGAACGCCGGGTAGAGGTTGAACCAGTAGGTGGCGATCACCCAGATCGCGATGAAGTCATAGTAGAGATCGTTCGGGTAGTCTACGTAGCGGCGGAAGACGTCGACCACGTCCTGGTAGACCGCCCACGGCTCGACCGTGACCTTCGCGTCGAGGTACTGCTTGACACCGTGCGGCGCGGCTTCGTCGGTCGACCACCGCTGGCTGAGTATTCCGAGGGCCGGCACCTTCGTCTTAGCAAAGCGCCAGCCACGGTCCCACATCGTCATGTCAGAGAGCAGGAACACCTCCCGCTTGCTCGTCACCACGTGCGGGAGCGTCACGATCTTCTTGGCCTTCGTCTCCGGGTCTACCTCGATGCTGTCCAGAAACACCGTAGTCAGCATCACCCCATCAACCAAGTCCTGCGCGGGGTTGACGAGCCGCGGCATCTTCCAGACGATCTTCGAGTCTGTGAGTTTGGCCTTGCTGTCCTTGTCGTGGCCGTTCTGGGTGCTCCCCCGCTCCCGCACCGCCTCCCTGACTGCCGCGACCGTCAGGCCGAACCGCTTGGCAATCTGCTTGGCGTAGAGGTCTTGCGCGGCCTTCCCGCACCGGGAGAGCGCCGCCAGCGCCGGTTCCAGCACCCGGTCCGCCTCGCCGGCTGGGAGCTCGCTAGGCAGACGCCCCATCAGCCATTCGAGGTAGGGCTTAGCCTCTCGGGCCAGCCCTGTTATGTCGTTCCCCTTCTGGCCTACCCAGGAGTTCACATCCTCCCCGTCTGGCAGCACGACCACTCGACAGCGATTCCCGAACAGCCGGCCCGCCTGGTGGATCAGCTTCAACCCATGCTCGTCGCCGTCCGCGCAGACGTAGACGTGCTCGACCCTGGCGAACTTCTCGGCCCACTCCTCCTTCAGCCCACAGGTGCCCGGAGCGCCGACGGCGGTGAGACCGGCCTGGATCAACGTAGGGGTGTCCGTGTCTCCTTCGCACAGATAGCACGAGCTCGCGCCCTTCAGCGCCCCCTCGTTGATTAGCTGCTCTTCGCCCGGGAGCCGGAGGTACTTCCTGATGCCGTCGTCCACTTCCCCCGGCTCGACCCAGCGCCGGCCGACGAGGTTGACGACTGAGTCAGGACGCCCATAGACCGGAATGACGATGCGCCGCCAGAAGAAGTCCCGCCCCTGGTCGGTAACCAGGCCGATCTCCTTGAGGCGCTCGACCGTTACCCCCTTCAGGGCCTCGCGGATGCAGTTACCCGGCGTGTACCCGAACAGGTAGGAGTCGATGAACTCGTCCTTGAAGCCGCGACCGTGCAAGTAGGCGCGGTGGGGTGCTTGTAGCTGCGCGTGGTAGTGCCGAGCCGCAGCCAGTAGGATCTCGCTTCGCTCCCGAAGCAGCCTCACCCTCTCTTGCTGCTCGGGCGACTCGTGGAGTTGGACGCCAGCCTCAGAGGCCAGCGCCTTCAGGGCTTCCTTGAAGTCACAGTTGCGGGCCATCTGGTAGTAGGTGAACAGGTCGCCACCACGGTCGCAGCCGAAGCAGTGCCAGGAGTCGCGCTTGGGCCAGACTGTGAAGCTCCCGGTCTTCTCACCATGGAAGGGGCAGCAAGCCTTGTAGGTCGTGCCCTCGCGCTTCAGTCCGAGGCTTTCCCGTTGCAGGTACTCCAGCAACGGCAATCGGTCTTTGATCTGTTCTACGGCGTCGAGTGTCACTCAGCTTCCTTACTGCGTCACCGCAGATGGACTGGCCTTCTTGCGGCTCAAGATCAGGCTAGCAGCCTGCGACACGCACTTCGGCAGGTCAGCCCGAAGCTCCTGGCTGGCGAATCGGACCACCGTCCAGCCGGCCTGCGTCAACTCACGGTCTCGCTGCCGGTCCCGCTGAAAGGCTTGCTCCTCCTTGTGGTAGGTGAAGCCGTCAAGCTCGATGGCTGTCAGGGTCGGTAGATGGGCGAAGTCGAGCCGGTAGCGCCCGCCGAGGACCTTATGCTGTGGGGTTAGGGCCAGATGAGGCCATCCCAATGCAGCGTGATAGGCTTGCCAGAATGCCTCTTCGAGTGGTGAGTCAAAGTTATAGGACCAGCCGAGTCTTTCCAGCGCGGACCCAAGTGCTATCCCAGGCGTTGTCGCCTGAATCGCTGGAATGCCTCGCAACGCGAAGGGAAACCACAACTCCTCTCTCCAATCGCCATCATCGTGCCGACGAGGCGGATACCCAATAGCGACGATCTTGCCCGTCCCCAATGCGTAGCCAAGCTCAATCAGTGTTCCATGCAAATCAGCGCAGTCGAGCCAAGCGAATAGGAGATCACACTTATCAACTGCTGCCAGGCATGCTCTCGTAACATCTTCTTGTGCAATCCCTGACCCGTGTCCTCCTGTGTCGTCCACCATGCCGTGCGCACCGACCACGCCCGAATGCTCACCGGCCATGAAGAACGGTCCTACGTAGTCGTAGCGACCAAGCACAGCCCTTGAAAGAATGGGAAAGCCGCGAACGGCAATCAATTCGTCCCCACTGAATCCTTCTAGGCCACGCACCAGCTCCCAACGCCAGTCATTCCATCCTATCTTCCCCGCCAAGTAGATGCGCTTTGCCTGCTTGGCCTCGCTCATCAGTTCCGCCTCTGTCGCAGCGTTGCCTGCACGACTGCCACTGGCACCACCACCTGAGCAGGGCCATAGGCGTCGCAGAGCCATTGCTGCGTGCGCCTCTGATGCCACCACTTCGCGCGGAAGGCTGGGTCCGTTTCGAGTTGGGCCAACAACCGCAAGATGTTGTGGCGAGCTAGCGGGTTGTGCACCTTCTCGGCCTCGGCACGCCCACGCGCGAAGGCCCCCGTCTCATAGGGGTTGAACATCACCCCTCCCCTACCTCAGGCTCAAACAAGTCCTCGATGCTCCTGATGCCACCTGCTGCTACCACCCGTCGCGCAGGGGCTCGCCTCTCCAGCCTCGCCTGAGCCTCTGCCTCATTCGGGTAGTGGCAGAGCCGGCAGGAGGTCCGGGCCTTGTCCTCCTGGATGCAGGGATACCGCCACTCCCAGCCACTCGCATCCCTGACGGAGTAGTACGGGCGGTTAGCCCGACAGGCCCGGTGCGACAACCCGTTGAAGTGGACGCAGTACCCCATTAACAGCTTCCAGGCGTTCAACCCATCCCCCTGCCGTCGACATCGGGCAGCCCCGCCAGCCTACGCCGGCGGGGCCAGCTTGCTAGAACGGTTGGCCGGCCGGCACCTCGTCGTCGTCGTAGCCCGGGGCGTCGTCGGACGGTGGGGCCGAGTGTGCCGTGGGCTCGTCGTCCACTTCCTCGACCACCACGTGCTTGAGGGTCTCGGCGTAGTCGCGGTACTCGGCGATCTGCTCCGGGCTATTGACCACCTTGAGCCGGGCCGTCAGCTCGAACCACTTCTTGTTGCCCTCGGTTCGCTTGACCGTCGAGAGCGTCCAGGTGATGCCCCAGAGAGGGAGCCGCTTTCCGATCGTCCGGGTGTTGATGATCTTGATGGCGTTCGTGTTGGTCTTCTGCGCGGTGAAGGTCGCGGGGAGCCCCTCGTCGGGCAACAGCACCATCAGGTAGTAGCCCAGGCTGCACCGGTCATCGCGGCGATCGTCGTTCCAGAGCTCCGAGTGGACCTGCGCGTTGAAGTCGCACCCCCGGCAGGCACCGAACTTGCTGCCGGTCACGCAGTCCCGCGAGACACACTCGGGCCGGTCCTGGGAGCCGCCGACCTCGAACTTTGCCCGGGTGTGCTGCCAGGACAGGATCACCACATCGAGGGTCGGCGTGAACTCGCCCGTGATGCTGTTGTGGAACTCGCCGATGTGCTTCTCGGCCTCCTCCATTCGGCTGGTGCCCTGAACGACCTTGAGGACCGGCACCCGAAGGTCTGAGCGACTGAAGCCCTCGGCTCCCTCCAGCCCAATGACGTTGGTCGAGAGTGCCGCCTGTCCGTTCCGTGGGACGATTGCCTGCTGTACCATGTCTCTCCTCTCGTTAGCCGGCCAACGCTTCGAGCTTGGCCGCGCAGAATCGCATCGCCGCCTTGCAGCCATCGAGGCGCCGGCGCGTAACCTCGATTTCGGCATTGGCGTGGTCCAGGTCGTTCTCGACGTGGCGAAGGTCATCTAGGAATACCTGATAGTCGGCGTCCTGCTTGAGCGCCATCGCCAACTGAGCCTGCCGCTGCTCGGCGTTCTTGCCCTCCACGCTCCCATTCAGGAGCACCATCGACCGCGCTTCCTCGACGGCAACCTTGGCGTTCTGGACCTGGACTGATAGGTTGGCGTGCGCAGGTAGATGCGCCGCGAGGGCGGCACAATAGCCCTCGTAGTCCGCCAGCGCCTTGGCGTGCTCGCCTTCCCACTCATTGATGGTCGCGCTCAGCCACCTGAGATGCTTGTCCTCACGCGCGGCCTGCTGGTCAGCCCTCTCGCCCTCAGAGTTGGCGATCTGGTAGTCGATCTGTGCCCGCTCGCGGCGCATCTGCGCCAGCGGCTTGGGCTGGGTCGCCGCCCTGTTGTCCACCTGTCTCCCTCTCTCCTTTCGCCCTCGCCGGGCAGGGATGCGCCAACGCGGTCATACTGGTACCTCCAGCGGCAGCCAATCCGGCGAGTAGGTACTGAGTTCGCCATCGTCGCGGTAGACGGACCATCGACCTTCCAGGTAGGTCAAGGTGCCGGTGTACAACTTCTGATCGTGGGGACCTGGCCGGAATCGCACTCGCTGGCCGCAGCATAATGGCCCTCCCCCGCTCGCCTTGCTCGGCCTGCCGTCATCGGTCATCGCCGTGGATGTACAGGCTGGCAGCCGCGGCAACGCATCCGGCCGCGCCCAGGACTGCGAGGGCTACGGTGATGATGTGCCAAGGGTGTCCGTCCCTAAGAGGAGTGGTGAAGCCGTAGATGGCGAGCGCCACGAGGCCAACTGTTATCACTGTCAGCATGCCCGACCAGTAATTGTTCACCCTGCCTGCTCCTTTGCCCGCAGCTCTGCGGCTAGCGTCCGGTGGAAAGCCGCGCCCTCTAGTAGCCCGTCCTCCTCGTCCATCGTCACCATCGCCTCGTAGTAAACCGAGTCGTAGCGTGGCGGCGGGTCGAGTCGCCGGCGTACCGGGCAAATGGGTATCTTGCCGAAGAGCCTGCCTGGATAGACGGTCTCGCAGCGCCGGCGAATCAGGCCGGCAAGGCTGGCCCGCACGTCTGCTAACTCTTGCATGACCTCTACGCCTTTGCCAACTTCATCGCCGCCACCAGCGCGTTGAGACCCCTGTGCCATTCTGCCCAGACTTCCTCGCTGGTCTTGCCTTCCAGTGCCGCCTTGAGCGCCAACGTGCCGACGTTCCCATCGTGCTGGTCCAGCGCCGTGCAGCCAGCCGCCAGGCGCTCGTCCTGCGTCATCTCCGCCCAGCGCAGCATCACGAGCTGGTCGAAGACGGCCATCGGGATCCCGATGTGCTGCTTCGGCCCGTGGATGGCCATGTACTCGCCGTCGTCAAACCCCGTGGCGTAGACATACCACTCACCCCGCATGTAGGCCATTGGTCGGCACCTCCCCGGTCCACGGCCCTGCTTCCAGGAAGAAGTAAGGCAACTCGCGCCCCTCGGTCTTGCTCTCCCGTGCCCACGTCCTGCACTCCTTGACCACCTCGGTCCACGCGTGGCGGCAGGACGAGCAGACCACAACCTCCAGGTCGCACAGCCAAGTATCATTGGCCTTTGCGTCGGATAGCTCCATCCCCAGCCCTGTCCGGATCCCAGGACACCCGCACTTCCCACAAATGCTCATGGCCTTTTCCGCTTGGCTACCAGCCCCCGTGGCCGGGCGCACTCCGGGCAGTAGTCGACCCGCGCCCCCAGCGAATCCACCCAGAGCGTCAGCCAGCCCTCCTTGTTCAGCCTGTCCCTGACCAGCCAGCCGAGCTCAGTCGGGCTGGTCTCGGTCAGGCCGCAGGAGTCGCAGGTGAGGGTGGTGAGGGTGGTCAGCATAGCCCGTCTCCCTGGCTGTTCCCCTCGCGTACAGGACTGTCCGGCTGGCGGTCAGGCTGGTCGCTCAGGCCCATCGCGGTGCCTCGTCGTATGCCCGGTGTAGGTGCAGCCAGAAGTCGGCGCTGGTGCCGAACGCTGCCGCGAGGTCTTCTGCCAGATCACCGGTGAGTGACTCGGCCCCAGAGAGCACCCGGACCATTCGCTTCTCGGACCAATCGAGGATTTCGGCCAGGTAGCTGATTGACCACATCCGGGCCTCGCACTCCTCCAAGATATAGTCACCCACCGGATACACCCTGGCCGGGTGTCGAGTCTCCATCCTGGCCTCCTAATGGTTCCTGGCGGGGTGGGGGAGTCCTGCCCTCCCTGGCAGCGCCCCAACATTGGCCTCAGCCTCTGCGATGCTGCCGTATCGCTGCACGTCCTCTTCCCCCGTACTGCCACCCCATGGCCGGCCCGCCGGGGGTGTGGAGGCGGGCCGGCTACCGCTACCAACCCTGGGCGTTGCTGCGCCCGTGTGAACCTCCTGTCACCACTGATTTGCCCTCGGCATCCTCGCCTGCCTCAGCAGCCTCTCCGCTTCCCTGAGCGCCCGCTGCTCGTCGGTCTCAGGCCAGGACCGGAGGGTCGGGCGCCGCTCGTAGGCTTCGGCCACTCGGCGGAGCATCTCGTCAGTCCACTTGATGCGCTTCATCCTTCTCCCCTCTGCGCCTTGCGCCAGGCCCGGCGGATGCTGAGGAGTGCACGCAGTGCATGCTCTTGCCGCTCCGCATACGGGAGCTGTCCGTAATAGGCAACCGAGTGCGTGTTAGGTGGATAGCCCCGTGCGTAGTTACGGGCTTCATGCATGCTGCGCCACGACTCTGAAATCGAGCACTCCAGGGTCTTGACCAGCGCATCCCGCTCGCGCTGAAGACTCGACACGTAAGCCTGGAACTCGCGGTCCATGGTCACGACGACCTCCGCAGACCTCGCCGCGCTGGCGGCTCAGGCTCCTCCGCTGTCCGACTCCACAGCCGCTCGACGAGCCTGGCGACGCTCATGCCGTGTCGCCAGGCGACGAGCAGCAGGGCCAGGCGGGCAGGCGACAGGGCGACGATGGTCACAGAACGCCTCCCTGCCCCGGGTCGCAGGCCCGAAGCGCCTGCCGGAGCAGGTCGTGGGAGACCGCGGCGACGTTGCTTTCCTGCTTGTCCGCGTAGGCCGAGAGCAAGTCCCACTCGGCCGGTCTAAGCCATAGAGTCACGCCGACTAGCCGGGGGTGAGGCTCGGGAGGCCGAGCTTCCAGAACGTAGAGCGGGAGCACTCGGGTTGCCACGTCACGCCTCCTTGCCTAACTCCACTCCCTCAGCCGGTGCAGCAAGGGCGTTGCGAACCGGCCCTTGCTGGCCTCGATCCTGACGTACCGCCGGCAGAGGCTCCGCGCCTCCAGGCCGATGGCCCTGGCCTCCAGGTTGAGACGGTCGGCATGCGCCAAGGCCCGCAGCGCGTTACTCAGGAGAGCGTAGCTATTGCCTGGCTGCTGCTGTGCCAGACGCAGCAGGCACTCCACATCTCCGCGCAGCAGGTGCTCCTCGGCCAGCCGGGTCTCCTGCTCTGAGAGGAGGCCCACGGGATCGTTGATGCGCCGGGCGAGTTCCCGGGCCATCTGCTCAGGGGTCTGAGTCTGGGACGGACTCGATGTGGCGATCATCTCTTGACACTCCCTGCCTGATTGCTGTAGAATCAGGCTAGCTCGGTCTCTCTTCTCCGGGGCTCAGGCTGGTTGCCGCCAGTCCTGAGCCCTTCCGCTTGTCAGGCTGCTCCACACCCGACGCACTCGCGCTGGTAAAGACGGCACTCCGGGTGATTGACCCCCGCCCGGCCCTCCAGGTGCGAGACGGTGGCTCTGTCGAGTTGCGAGACGCACCGATCGATCTTGCGCTGCCGGGCGTCGCGTTCGGCCTCCAGCGCCTTGATGTCCGCCTGGTGCCTGTCGATGGCCCGCTCAAGCCGCTCGATGGCCCGGCGCTCAGCCGCGATCTCGTCCTTGATGTCGAGCACGTGGGCCGGGTAAACCGGCTTGCTCCCGCCGCTGTGTGTGATGCCTGGCATTGGTCTGCCTCTAACCTCTCCCTGACTACTCTCCAACCGAACGCTAATCCACGGCACCTGTCTATGTCGTGCTATGCTCTCCTTATGCACCTCCCCTGCTAGCGTTCCGCTGGCCGCTAGCAGTCTGCCGACCTTGCCCACCGTGTGTACCGCCGAGTGCTTCGAGTGTAAAGATCAGGCCCGAGCGGATGCCCGGGCCTAGGAGGGTCAGCTAAGTTGAGTCCCACCCTCACGCACGTGGGTTGCGCGACTGCCGAGTCCGTCTCTCACCATCACCGCCGCGAGTCCATCGGCGGCATACACCAGCGCGACCTCACCCCGGCAACGGCGGCAGTCGCAGACGTACCAGCGGAGGTCGGAGAACCGCTCGGCCAGGTACTCGGGCATCGGCGGCGTGGCCGGGTCATTGTGGCCCAGGCAGGGCTCGGAGTCCCGGCCATTGCGGCCTACCAGGTAACGGCCGAACTTGAGGCCGACGACATGCCAGACGCCGGATGTCTGATCGGGCGTGGGCGGGACGAGCCGGAGGGTCGAGAGCCAGGCAGGGCGAGCGGTGAGGGTCTGCATCAGGCTGCTCCTACCTGGCACTTGGACTCGGGGTCATTCGTGCTGAGAGCGAGGGCAGCGATGATATCCGCATCCGATGGAAACGCTTGTCGCGCCGCCCGGACTAGGCGCAGCGTGGTGCGAAGCTCGCCACGACGGAACATGCCCCAGGCGGCCCCGGTCAGGCCTAACTGCCTGGCAAATGTCCGGTCACTCTGCCCCAACTCCCGCTGGCGGTTGCTCAGCCACTCGCGTAGGTCCATCGTGGCCTCCTCAGATTGATAAGTCCACTATACAGCTGCACAGTGGCCTTGTCAAGATGCGCAGTGGGTGAGTTTGGACATGTTACAGAACGTTAACCTCCTTGGCGTCAGCGGCCTTGACAAACCTGCCCAGATTGGCAAGAATACTTGCCAGGGTTGGCATGGGGGGGGTTGGCTTGATGGGGTCAGCAGCGGAGTTCAGATGGGACCGCGTGGCCTTCTGGCGGAAAAAGCGCAATCTGAGCCAGCGTGCCTTGGGGAGAGAAGCTGGGTTAAGTGGCAGCTACATCCGGCTGCTAGAGCTAGGTGAGGTCAAGAGACCCTCCATTCAGACGGCAGCTAGCCTTGCACTTGCTCTCGGGCTTCCGGTCAGTGAATTGTGGCCCGGTGCCCGCCCGCTAGTCCAACCCGATGATCCTGAACTGCTTGACATCATTGAACGATCGGGCGTTAATGAGTTGCCCGAGCCGCGCCGGACCGACGCCCTGCGTCTCTTGGTCGAGGCGCTGGATGCTAAGCGGCGCACGGAGGACGTTCGGCCACCGCATCATCGTGCCGCCGAAGATCGGCCTAGCTACGGCAGTAAGCCTTCGGGCTGCTGACATGGAGCGTGGAGGTGTAATGATGCGCGCGTGTCTCTCGCTTGTCTTGTTCGTAACTCTCGCGCTTGCACTGGCCGGCTGCACCACTTCGGAGCAGACCGCTATCCCGACCCGAGCCGCACAACCGAGTCCCACCGCGACGCGCGCTCCGGCCACATCCACGCCAGTGCCAGCCACAAGCACCCCAACCCCGGCCGCCTACCATATCGAGTTCACCGGCCAGTTCCAGCCGAGCCTTTTGCGTGTGGGCGAGAAGCTCGTTGTGCGTCTCGGCATCAAGAATCTCAGTGACAAGCCGATTACCCTGAGCCGCGTCTATGCTGGCGGCCCCTGGGACAAGTACACCGTCGTCAATGTGACTCCGGCCGGCCAGCTAGAGTGCGGCCTGCTTGGGTGCAGCGTCTACACCAACCTCGCCGTCGGGGTAGGCGATATCCGGTACCTCAGTATCGTCGCCTATCCGAATGCGCCAGGCAATCACGCCTTCACCTTCGCGCCGTACCTCGCCGAGGGCAAAGTCGTGGATGCCGGCGGTGAGACCATCATGATCGGTGCCCCCGTCGCTGTGACCAGGTAATCCCCTGGCTAGCGGAACACACTCCGGTCAGTGTTGCCCTCGAGCACCCGGACGAAGAGTCCTGCCGGGCTATGCACGCCTCCTGCCCGGCGCGCGTCCTCGACCTCGACCAGCGCCTCGGCGATCTCCTCAAGCGCGAACAGGCGAAAGATCCGGCGACGGTAGCAGACTCCGAGGGCCGCTAGCTCCCGGTCGAGCTCGTCTCGAAGCCGGAGCGTGTCAGGAGACTCACCCCCACCATCCGTACCATGATCAGGCACCACCACCGGAGCATCATAAGGAAGGATCCTTGTGGATAACTCCGGCAGGACTCGCAGCGGGAAGGGGACGACATTGGGCGTGGGGTTAGAACGGGACATGGAAAGACCTCCCGGCTATTGACCGAGAGGCGGCAGTATGATAGTATCCTAGTCACAAGGGCATAGTGACCGGGCCACCACTCGGTCTTATTGAGCAGAGGGACGCTGGCGGGCGTCCTTCTCGCATTGCCGGCCATTGTAGCAGACAGAGGGCCGGTGTCAAGCCGGCCAGTTATGAGCGGTGCCCGCAAATACGAGCGGCGCTTGTATGGTTTATGAGCGCGTGCTATACTGGTGATGCCAAGAGCCAGAGGTAAAGCCCTCGGGGGCCTGCTCTCTGGCGGGCGCCAGGAGTCTGTGATGGGCCTGGCCTGGCAGCCGTGGTGGGGCGGCTGCTCACAATCCTCGCTAGCTCAATCGGTAGAGCGGCCGGCTGTTAACCGGCGGGTTCCTGGTCCGAGTCCAGGGCGGGGAGCCAGGTCGGGAGTAGCCGGCCGGGGAAACCGATCTGCGTGGCCGGAGCGAAGTCCGGCCCGCTGCTAGGGGCGGAATAGGGCAGAAAGCCTACGACCCTTGCAAGAGGGACCGAACTGCCCTGCAATTAGTAAAACGGCCGCCGGCAGCCCATCGGGTAGGCGGTAGATGGGGGTGCAAATCCCCCCGGCGGCTCGCTGGCCCATCTACTCCTCGGCCTCCTTCACATACCTCAGCAGCCGCCTTTCTGTGACCCTAAGTTCCTCTCGGGTGGACATAAGGTCGCGCTGTGTTGCTGCCAGTTGCTCTTCCAGTCTGGCAATCCGCATGACATAAGGCCGGATGATGCGCTCGATTGCCTGGGTGTAGCGGGTTGCGGCTGCCTCGTCTTCGTTCAGGAGTGCCACTGCCGTCGTCGTCCCCGCCTGGGCCTGCTTATGCCTCTCTTCGGCTAGTCGGAGCTCTTCGAGGGGGATTTCGACCACTATCCGGGTGCCGACCTTGCGCTTGGGATATCTGCCTTCGTGGATACGCTGGCGTAGGTTGCTGTCACTGATGCCGAGTGCCTTAGTGGCGTCGGCAACGGTCATCTCCTTGCCCCTGATGAGTGACATGCTGGCTCCTCATGATTCCTTATGGTGGTAGGCAGCATGGTTTCATGAATCCGTGTGAGGCGCAACAGGAAGCCGCTACAGGGCCGTTTCGGGGTGCAAATGGCCCGCAAGTCGTTCGGGGCCTGCGGGCCGGTGGGGGCGCTAGGTAGTGGGTGCTACTAGATCAAGCGGCCTGTTCAGTCGGTTGACTTCGGCATGCGCGTTCAGTAACTTCTCGATGGCATCCTCCAGCATCATGCCATTCGCTCCGTCATGCTGTGCCCGTAGGGCCCGGACGATGTAGGTCTCCACGGCCCAATGTTCCTCCCAGAGAGCCTGGTCTAGTTCTGGCATCCTGTCTCCTTATACTCGACATAACGCAGGTCCAGCGGGTGGGCTAGGTGCCCAGCTCGGGCACCAGCAAGCCGGTCGCGCGCTCAAGCCATTCTGCCACAAGGCGGCGGTGACACATCTCGCCCGGCTTTTCATAACAGAGCAGGATGGCATCAGTACCAAGGTCAGCCACTACCTGCTTCGCATCCAGGCAGCGAAGCGTTTCGGCACGATACCACGCCTCGTAGAGCTTCGGCAGCCCGATGCACTTTTCCTTCCAGGCGGTGAGCAGGTAGATGCTCGGATAGAGAGCCTTGTACCGCCGGCCCTTCCAGCCACGCGGCGGCCAGCGGGCTATACTCACCAAACGCCTGTCTTGCCAGTCCAGGCCGGGGGTGAAGAACGAGGCCGTCTCCATTATGTTTTCCGCGGCTCGGCGCTCACGGCCTCGTCCTCGGCAGGGCTGAGCCCGTGCTCGCCCAGCAGCTTGGCCGCCAAGGCGGCCTTGCAGATTGCCTCCGGCCCGGTCTTGCCGCTGGCCTCGACGTCGGGCCTCCCGTTCCAGCCCGTGCAGCCATGCGGTGTCAGGCCGGCGAACCAGGGTTCGCCTGGGAGAAACGGGCTCAGGAGGCGCCAGTGGTGCGTCTTGGCGAGCTCGTCCAGCACCAGGGCAGCGTCAGCCCAGGAGGTGGAGTAGAACGGCACCGGCTTAACCGCACAGAAGCGCCCATCCTTGCCAGTTGGGCTTGCCACTGGGGGCCAGATGCCATGCTCGGGTACATAGACCGGGCCTCGCTCGGTGTAGCTGCTCAGCATCTCATCAGGGAAATGCTCGGCCTCATAGTCGCACCCATCAGGCTCGTAGCCGCAGGGCCAATCCAGTGCCACGACGCGCAGGCCGAAGACCTTGCTCGCCACTTCAGCATCTTTCTCGCGCGAGGCTTCCATGCTATCTCTCCTTATGTCGTGTCTTTGCCGCAGCAGTTGTCGGGCGTTTTAACGTGGTTTAGGGGACACTGAACCGTGGGCCTGCCCGCTAGGCTTCTCCAGCCCCTCTCCCCCGCACTTCGGGCACTTCAGCCAGTGCAGCAGGTCGGTCTGTTCCGTCAGCTTGTAGCGGCTCGGCGCTGGCGGACTCCAGGCCGAATCAGGTATCTGCTCGGCCTCCAGGTCTCGGCGGTCGTAGTAGCAGCCACAGGTACAGCGACCGCCACGGCAGTTGTTCGGTAGTGGGTCGGGCAGCCGCGAGATCTTGTTACAGTTGACGCAGCGCAGGAAGGGCATGTTATGTCGCCTCCCCCGCCAGCGCCCACTTCGCCCGGGTTGGGCCGCGCACGCGGTCGTCGGTCACAATCCAGGTGTCGGCCAGGATGTGTCCGTTGCGGATCACGGGCTCGGCCCAGTTGTCCACGTCGGCGTAGACCGCGAGGGCGGCGCGGAGCTGCGAGACCTCGCCGGCCAGCCAGGCGATGTTCTCCGGCGCAGCGGCAATGGCCTCAGCGTTGGCCGTCTCTCGCGGACCCGCCTTCTGGTCGCAGCCCCTCTCGGGCTGGACAGAGGCAATCAAGCCAAGGTCAAACTGTCCCTTGGCTTGCGGCGACCGCACTGCAATCTCCATCCAGTTGTCAGTGGTCCGCCACACCTCCCAGGGCTTCGGCGTGGCCCTGGCCCACCGCGCCTTGATCTCCTCAAGCCGGTCCATTCCTCGCCTCCTTGCCCGCTTGGCGGGCTGCCCTGCGTTGCCACTCCTCCCATATGAGGCGACGCAGCACATCAGCCCGCTTGATGCCAGGCCATCGTATACGGTCCTCGGCTACCAGTTCCTCAAGCACCCGAACCACCTCGGGCGCAGCTCGGAAGATGAGCCGCTTCGTCAGGCGATGCTCCATATCCCCTCTCCCCATTGGCGTTGTATGCCTATTGTACGCGCTTTGTATGCTCTTGTCCATACCCCTAAATGTACGGGCGGCCCGCCTTGCCGAAGGGCGAGCCGCCCGCGAGAGGAGAGGAGGAGACAGACAGGTTGTCTAGAGCAGTGCCAGTGCAAGGCCGTTGACGAGGATATGCAACGTGTTGTCCGCGATGATCATGAGCCACACTGCGAGCCAGGCAGGCCGGTCCTTGTGGTAGCCAGTCCCTTGGCAGTCCGCCCACGGGTAGCGATAGGCCGCTGGCGCAAGCAAGTTCTTGGCGTAGATCAGGTAGCGTGTCAACCGGAACCGGTCAATCAGCGCATGGCTCACGACGATGACCACGAGCGCGAATGGCGAGGGGCGAAACGTCAGGAATGGCACGGCGTAGAGGAGCGCGTGACTGAGCGCAATCCACAGCCGCTTGGTCTTCTCGTTGGCCTGCCAGTCCGATTGCAAGAGGTAGTCGCCGAGCAGGTGAGCAAGTATCTGGCTAGCTGTTATCATCAGGCCACTCTCTCCCTCCACTCTGGCAGACGTGCCCCTGGGCACTCCGTGAGCGCTCGTCCCTGCTCGTCTACGCTCACCTCACGGTGTCCGAGCCGCTGCAACTTGCGGCCCAACAGCGCGTCGACGTAGTCGCCTACCTCGCGCATCTTCGCCAACTGTGCCTCAGTGGGGTGCTCACCGGCGAAACAGCAGGCCAGGCCCAGCCAGTTGAAGATACCCGCTCCCCCCTTGCTGTACGGGCTGCCGCTGCCCTGCGACCACGTGACGGTTTCCAAATCCTGGCACAAGAACGCCTCACCTAGCCCGCTTATGTAAACGTGGTAGGCGATGCTCGGGAACTGTAGGTGCGCCTTCGGCCCGACCTGATAGGCTGCCGTGTTCTGCACGCTGGGCCTGGCCGGGCCGGTGCCGGTGTGGTGCCACACCAGCCAGGCTACCTCGGCCATCTCGGCCTCTGAGCGGCGAGGGTAGGGAGTCGCGCCCGCGCGCGTGGGCAGGGTGCCCCGGAGGTCGGTCCAGGGCGGCGTCAGAAAGGGAGCCCCTCGGCCACCTGGTTGTCGCGGTAGAACAGCACGCACGAGCTGAACTCCTGCATCGGTACGCCTTGCTCAGAAGGATGCTCCGGCCCCTCTGGCCTGCCTAGATACTGCCCGCGCCTGGCCGAGTCCAGCCAGTAGCGCACGAGCGCGGCATTCGGGTTGTAGGGCACGCCAGCACGCTTGAACACGTCGGCTGCCCAGCGGTCAAACTCAGTCACGGTTGACTGATCCTCCTTCCCTGGTATCGTCTCCTGTAGAAGTCGCTCCACTTCGGCGTCCCCCGCCACATTGAACGACTCCCATTGTGGATCGTTAGTGCCGGCACAGTAGATCGTCGCCCCGACCAGGTAGTCGTCTCGGGCCATCTCAGTGGCGGCCCAGCGGAGCTCCTCCACGTACTGACTCGCGGGTTTTCCGCCTCTCGCTCGCCACCCCTCGAGGACTCCATCCACTACCCCCCAGTCGATGCCGAACTCGGTAAGGATGATGGGCTTGCGGTACTCCGGCGCTATCGCCTCCCAGGCCCGCCGGTAGCGGAGCACCCGCCAGGTAGCCTGCTCCATCAACGTGGGCGCGCTGTACTCGTGCAGGGACAGGTAGTTGGCATACTCCAGCCCGGGGTAGAACAGGGGCCAGTCGGCAAGCTGCGGCCAGCCGACTGAGAAGTGCCCGACCGCGACTTTGAGACCGGCCTTCTGTATCTGCGCCGTGGCGAACCACGTGGCCTCGGCGTAGCGCTTGAGGTCGTCGCCCGTCTGGTAGCACTCGTTCCAGGGAGTCTCGGCCACGCTCACCCACTGGCGGATCGGCTCGACATCATGCAGGAGCGCGCCCACCCGGTCCTGCCAGTTGTCGAGCCGGTCGTCCGCGAAGTGCTGGCGGTAGACGAGAATGCCATCGGGCCGGGCGTCTCGCCAGCGGCGAATCTCGTCGGCATCTACGGCGCTGGAAAGCACCTTGAGGATGCGTGGCGGACTTCGGCGCACCGTCTGACGGGCGGCGTCGGTCCAGTAGTTCACGTGTAAGCCGAGTTTCACCCGCGACCCTCTGGCCGTTTCGTAGGCCGCAGCGGCTCAACGACCGTCTGCCGGGTAGCCACGATGGCGAGGCCCCAGGTGACGCCCTTGACGATGGCGCTGAAAGGCGTCTGGCCGGCTTCCAAGAGCACGGCGGTGCCAAGGGTTGTCGCCAGCACGATCGCTGCGAGGCCGGCGTACCGCTTCGGCAAGCCTACCTGCTTGAGTGCTCCGACCAGCACGATGATGAGCAGTCCGGCGGGCAATCCGTAGACTTCCAGTGGTAGAGACTCCATGCTAACCCCCCAGCCCGAACACTATCCGAAAGACCTTGCCGGCAAACTCCACCAACTCAGGAGGCAATATCTTGATTACGCTGGCCGTGAGCGAGAGGCCGAGTAGGGCATACACTCGCTGGTCGCGCTCTTTCTCAGCCTTCGCGGCCTGCTCGCGTCGGTCCTTCGCGGCCTGCTGATCCTCGTTGCGCTGCTCCTTGCTCTTGCACTCATGCTCCTTCAGCGTCGCCGCCACATCGTCGGCAATCGCCCGGGCAGCCGTGTTGACCTTGACCTCGACGAGCGTCGGCAGAGCGGTGACGGCCTGGGCGGTGTCCTGTGACTGGTTGGCCAGCCGCTCAATCTGATGGTTCTGCCCCTCTTGCCAGCCGATCAGGTTATGCACGTCGGCCTTGACCGCCGCGACCTCCGCCTTCAAGTCGTTAAGCGCCTGGCAGGGGCTAGTATGCGCCTCCCGGGCTGCCGCTACTCCGTCCATCCCGCCTTACCTCGTTGCTTGCTGCGATGTTATTATGTCGCCCAGCCCCGGGCTATGCCGGCTGCTTGGGCTCCTCCGGCTTCGGCGCTGCGTCCGGCTCGATCACCTTCTTCAGCGAGTCGATCATGCCGTTGCGGTAGGCAAGTTCCTGGTTCACCTTCGCCACCCACTCGTCCCGCTCGTGGGTCAGGGTCGCGATGCGCTCGCGGACTACGGTCTCGAGATCCACCTAACCAACCCTCCCCTTCAGCTCTACCAGCCCTCGCTCTAGCGTGTTCAGCCGCTCGTACAGTTGCCCGATGGCCCCGAGCGTCAGCATCCGGGCCTTCTTGTCGCTCACCCACGGGGCCTCCCCGTCCATCGTGACCAGCCCCATCGCCTCCAGCGCCTCCGGGTTGTAGCGCACGACCCGGCTCCGGTGGGTCCGGTCCCGGCTCAGCACGTAACTCAGGTCTCGGCAGGCTAGAGCGTCGTCGTGCTCGTCGTAGGTGTTTGCAGTGCCGTCATAGTGGATGTCGCCCTCACTATCCACGATGAAACGGGTTGTCGAGCCATACCGAATCCCGAACACATTCGCATCGGCACCAGGAGCCGCAACGCCCGTGCCGCTCTTCTTAGCCGCGCCGATCTCGACGTAGGCCCGCCCGGCCGTGGTCTTGGTGGTGTCATCGGTGATCCCGACGCCGTCTATCCGCACTGCGACCGTGCCGGTATCGCAGAGCCCGACCATGTAGACGCCGCCACCGACACCATCCAGCTTCTTGAAGTACCCGTAGGTATCCGTTTCCGTGATGTCCGTTATCCCGTGGGCCACGTCGCTGGACTTGAGGGCGAGAATCTCGTCGTCGGCCGTGTCCTGGTTGATGGTCAGGCCAATACTGCTTTTGGCATTCGCTGTGTCATAGATGTAGACTGCTAGGCCCTTGATGGTCATTACGGCCACGTCATTGACCTTGCACTCAATCTCGCTCTGGGTCGCGTCCCCGTACTGCCCCCGCACATTCACCTGTGCATAGGCTGTGGCACTACCCGCATTGAAAGCGCCCAGGTCGGCCAGTGACCACTCTCCACTAGAGGCTACGCCGACCGATTCCAGCGAGAGGCGGTTGGTAGAACCTAAGTCATCTGCCCAGATGGTGCCCACAGTCGCCGCCCCATTCTTCCATGTCAGGGAGTTGGCCGCAGCCTGGCCCTCTGTGATGGTGATACCGTTAGCATCCAGCGTGACAACCCCGGCCCCAGCATACAACTTCCCATCCGTGCCCAAGTAAGCTTGTTTAGTACCAGCACCCCACGCCTCCAAGAGGCCAACCCCACCGCTGTTGTAAATCTTTAGCCCCGTCGTCGGGCTGGCGAACGTCCCCGTGCCCTGGTAGATGCCACCTGACGAGCCCAGTGTCAGCGGCTTGGTAAACTCGGCGCCGGCCGAAGCGTCGAAGGTGAACACGGCGGCGCCGCTGGAGTCGTTGATGCTCAGGACGCCGGCCGCGCTGAGCAGCATCCGGGTCGCGTCAACTGCACTGGCATTTCGGTAGATGAACGAAACGCCGACTGCCGGGTTTATGTCGATGCGGTTCTTGCTGTTAGCCGTCTCGCCAACGACAATGACACCATTGGCAAGCCACCCACCCAGAAGGGTTGTGTTGTTCCGAATGTATACGGCGCCAGCAGTGATATAGACGTTGCTCTTGTCAGCCGCCACTTCTCCAATGACCAGGCTGCCATCCGCCGCCCACTGGCCCAGGACGGTGGTATTGTTCCGAATCCGCAGCCCATTGGTCGGGTCCATGGTTAGATTTACTTTGCTGGCGCCGTACTCGCCCAACGCCACGCCGTAGGTCTCGGCCACGTACCCCCAGCCGGCGTTCAGATCCCCCACCCGCAGCACTTCCGTCTGGGCGTTGTACGTCGCCCCCTGCGTGAACATCTGCATCCGGGGAGTATCGTAGGCGTTGAACTCGATCCGGCCATCCCCGGTGTACCCCAGGTTCAGCCAGGGCGTCCCCTCCGCCCAGGCCGGATCGGTCCCGTGCGCCGCGGCCACATCCCGTGTCACGTTGT
>ERZ1292632.264-Hain-H43-01um-R2-264-length-55187-cov-8_pt1 | contig 32699 bp, 36 predicted proteins | sample MGYA00564407_ERZ1292632 | MGnify/ENA primary metagenome ERZ1292632 (study PRJEB36523, sample SAMEA6512637) | groundwater metagenome | collected 2019-01-08 | study: AquaDiva: Metagenomics assemblies of 32 groundwater samples | reverse complement strand
CGCCCGCCCCCACGCTGCTTCAGAGACGTGATTTTGCTCCTTCTCACCTGTATTACCCGTCTGCCGGTAGTCTCCGCGACCTTGCGCTGTAGCCACGCGGAGTGCTTGGTGATGAAGCGCTCAATGGTTCCGGGGCTGAAAGACAACGGTGCCGTCACTACCACGCGCGCATCCGGGTGTACCACAAGCCGCATCGTCCGCGCCCGCGCGCTTCGTTTGAGCAGGTAGCGGATGGTCATGATTCACGAGCCACGTCTTACAATCTACCTTGCGAGGCCGACGATACTTTGGACAAAATCGAGGAAAAGGGTGAGTATAGATATGAAAAAGTTGACAAGGAGGGTGACAAATTGGAGCAGAAACGCGAGTAGTGTATTGAGAAAAGTCGTAAGTACATCCATACTTGAATTCTACCTCATTTCAAAAGCGGCGCGAGTACCGGATAGACGCGCTCCGCGATACGGGCGTACCCCGCGTCATTTGGGTGTATTTCATCCGACATGTATTCCTGTTTGCCTAAGAGCCCGTCCAGTATATCGGAAACGTATGCGGTATCGTGCGTATTGCGCAGCTTCTTGAATTCCGTATCGAAGTGGTCATTCAGGAGTCCGCCGCGAACGCCGAGCAAGAGCACTATCGCGCCCTTCGCCTGTATGCTCTCGACAATTTCCGTGAGATTTTCGAAGGTCTGCACTTGCGCCACGCGGCGCAGGTAATCGTTGCCCCCGAAAAGTACGACGACTACTTTCGGATTGTAGGCATCGAGCTCGGACAGCCGGGCAAGGGCGTCCGCGGTAGTATCCCCGCTCACTCCCAAGTTCACAATGGGCTGACCAATCTTCTGCGAGAGGAGCGAAACGAGGTCGTGACCCGGCGATGCGCCGACGCCGGCGACCAGACTATCGCCGAAGGCGACGACGTCGGTGCCGCTCGAAGGATAGTTGCGTATTTCGTGACCTCCCAAAAAATACCAATACAAACCGACTCCGGCGAACAGGGCGGCAATTACAGCGACGATGTACCTCGCGCGCATGCGGTCTAGGGCTTCGGGCCTTCGCCGGGAGTTCCTCCCATGATGTCCTTGGTCTGTATCGGGCTCTGGATGCCGGGCTTCCACTCCGCATGTATTTCACCGAACTGACGCTCGTAATCGGCTATCTGGTGCGCGAGGTACTGTGCGAGGCGCTTCATGTGCTGCGGCGTAAGCGCGTACGCGATACCGTTCTCACCCGTAATCATCCCCATTATGAAGAATTCCTGGGAAAAAGCGGCGGAAATATTTTCGCAAAACTGCTTGGGTACTTTGCCGAGGTCCATACGGGCATTATACCTGCTTTTTCGACTTTGAGGACTGTCAACGAAAAAGCCCCGCGCTTACGCGCGGGGCTTTCACATATCTTGCCTGGTATTATCTGCCGAACAATCTTGCGAACCAGCCGAAGATGCTGAATGTCTCTTCGTGTGCCTGCACAAATGCGCTCGCGTCCGCATTCGCCTTCTGAAGCGCGGTTATCTGTGCGTCGATACCAGCTTTCACGTCGGCACTGACCGCCCCGGACCTTGCCTCCGTAAGCTGTCTGATGTGATTTTGGGTCGTGGCAAGTTCACTTCTCAACTCGCCGATGTTCTTAAAGTCGGCTCCGAAGAGAAACGTCATGAGAGCACTGCGTGCCTCAACCTTTCCCATCGCTTCCGCGATGTGCTCCGAAGAAGACGCTTGCTCTCGTGCTACTTCACGCACTTCATCGCCAATCCCACCGTCTCTGTCGGCAAGTGCCTTAAGAGAAAACACGACATTAGCCACCGCGCTGCGGTGCTTCTCCCCCTCTCCCTTGCCTCTCGTATCGTCGTCGAGGTCATCGTCCCCCGAAACTGTAACGCTCGTGGTCGCACGGACATCGTCGTCTGCGTCATCGTCCTGATCGTCGTCGACATCGTTACGTTTGGTCGAAGTCGAATTATCAGAATCCGAATCACCTCGCGTTCTGGCTTCCAAGTTGACCTGAACCTGTGCTGAAACGCTCCCTCCGCCGCGGTCGTCCCGGCTCTCGTTCTCTTTCGCCAAGGCCATTGATGCTGTGGCGAGGAGGAGTAAAAGTCCGATTGCTGTTGTCGCTGCAATTCCTATACGATTCATATGGTATATCTTCTAACTTGTAATAATTTCTTCACACGCCCGGGAGTGCCCTGGCGCACCTGTGTACCATCCATATGACGCTTCGACTGCACCAGTTCTTACCGGGCCCGCCGCAAGGCGTTGAAGCTTCCTTATTGCACCCTCGTGAACGAAAGGATGTTGCCGCGGCCGCCGAGGTTGATGAGGACGAGCTTATCAGCCGTCGTGTCCGTAGAGATTGCGAAGTAGTACGCCTCGCCACCCAAGATGAGTTTCAGGACTGTCGCGCCGCCGACTGCCGGGAGTTGGATCGGCTCGACTGCAACATCAACGACTTGGCTCCACGTACCGTTCGCCGTTGCGGATGCATCGCCCTCGTACGTGTCGGTCACCGTGCCGTCTTCACGGAACTCACGGGTAAACTTGGAGTCGTCGGAGCTCTGCCACTTTCCGACAGCACGTCCTGCTTCCGCGGACATTTTCGCTGTTTGAGGTGCCTGAGTCTCAGTGTCACCTGTCTGTACGGCTTCCTTTTGAGAATCGGTGTAGAACCAATATGCCCCACCCGCGAGTATAAGGACGATGATACCTATCAATACCTTGTTGTTCATAGAAAGATAATAAAACTAATATGTGACCATCATGAAGGAGTGGCGTACGGATGACAAGTGCGGAGCGAAAAACAGCACTACTTTTGTTCGAGGTCAACCCTTCGACGCTGCTCAGGGCAAGGGCCTGTCATTTCTGCTCTAAGTCCAAGCAGACAGAGTTTATACAATACCGTTTCCCCGTCGGCGTAGGACCATCGTCGAAGACATGCCCCAAGTGCGACCCGCAGCGCGCGCAGGTAATTTCGGTTCGCACCATTCCGTAGCTCATATCTTGGTGGTGCTCTATCGCATTCGGGAGCGCAGCCTCAAAGGACGGCCAGCCGGTACCGGAATCAAATTTTGCATCGGATGAAAACAGCGGATTGCCACAGGCTTTGCATTCGTAGGTACCGTCCGCTTTCTCGTGTACGTACTCACCTGTGAAGGGCCGCTCGGTCCCCTTATCGCGGAGGACATCGTACTCCTCGGGCGTCAGGACTTTCTTGAACCCGTCCTCACCTTCGGGCAACGGTTTCTGTGCCATCCCGGAATTATATCAAAGTTATCCCTGACGACGGGAACGTGAGCGCTCTATCTCGGTAAGAGCTTGCTTCCTGAGGCGCACGGAGGTCGGCGTAATCTCCAGATATTCGTCTTCGGCCATCACTTCAAGCCCGCGCTCGATGGTGAGTTCAAAGGCGGGTATGAGGTTGATGGCCTCGTCGGCACCGCGCGAGCGCATGTTGGTGAGCTGTTTTCCCTTGGTCGGATTGACCATCATTTCCTCCCCTTTCGAAGTGTTCCCGATGACCATGCCTTCGTATACCTCCGCAGCCGGACTGATGTAGAGGACGCCGCGCTCCTGCAGATTCCACAGCGAGAAGCCGAGTGCTTTGCCCGCAGCCATGGATATCATCGAGCCGACTTGTTTGCGCTTGATTTCGCCCGCGTGCGGCTTGAATCCGACGACGCGCGAGGAGAGAATACCCTCACCCTTTGTGTCGAGCACAAATTGGCTCCGATAGCCGAGGAGACCGCGTGTCGGACCCTCGAAGATGAGCCGCACCTGATTCTCGTGGATTTTGAGGTCACTCATGACAAATTTCCGGGTACCGAGGCGCTCAATGATAGCTCCCTGATACACGCTTGGCGTATCAATAATGACTTCTTCGTAGGGCTCCAGCTTCCTGCCCTCTTCCTCGTGGAAGATGACCTGCGGTTGTGAGACCTGCATTTCGAAACCCTCGCGGCGCATATTCTCGAGAAGTATCGCGATGTGAAGCTCGCCGCGGCCCGAGACGTGCGACACGTCACCCGAGTCGAAATCCACTTTGAGCCCGACGTTGACCTCAAGCTCGCGCTCAAGCCTGTCGCGTATCTGCCGCGACGTTACGAATTTGCCTTCGCGGCCGGCGAAGGGAGAATTATTAACGAGGAAATTGAGGGTGATGGTCGGCTCATCGATAGCGATGGCCGGAAGCGGCTCGACCTCCGCGCTCGTAGTGATTGTTTCCCCGATGTAGATTTCGGGGATGCCCGCTATCATACCGATATCACCGGCTACGATTTCGCTTGACTCCACTTTGTGCAATCCGCGAAATGTGAACATCTTGGTTATTTTGCCTGTATGCGTCTCTCCGCCCACTTTCTTCACGAACACGGCATCACCCGTTCTAAGCACTCCCTCATATGCCCGCACAATCGCCAAACGTCCCAAGAAATTATCGTAGCCAAGATTGAAGGGTTGCAGGCGCGCGGACTTCAGAAGAGATTCCGGACTCGAAGCCGGAGGCACGTGCGCGAGAATAGCATCGAGAAGCGGAGTAAGGTCCGTGGATTCGTCCGTGAGCTTGAGCTTGGCGATACCTTGGCGGCCGATGGAATATACGATGGGAAAATTCGCCTGCTCATCCGAGGCGCCGAGCTCAAGGAACAATTCAAGTACCTGCTCTTCCGTGCGCGCGGGGTTCGCCGCGGGCTTATCAATTTTGTTGATGACGACTATCGGCTTGATGCCGAGTTCGAGCGACTTCTTGAGTACAAAGCGCGTTTGCGGCATCGGACCTTCTTGCGCGTCGACGACGAGCAAGACGGAATCAATGCTCCGCAATACTCGCTCGACTTCGCTGCCAAAATCCGCGTGGCCCGGAGTATCAACGATATTTATCTTTGTATCCTTATAGAAAACCGCCGCATTTTTGGAGTAGATGGTAATACCACGCTCGAGTTCGAGCGCGTTGCTGTCCATCGAGACTCCCTCCTCGCCGACACCGGTCTGCTTCAAAAGCGCGTCGGTGAGCGTGGTCTTGCCGTGGTCGACGTGGGCTATTATCGCAATGTTTCGTATTTCCATAGTAGCGAAAGCAAAAATGCCCCGAAGCCGAGGCACCGTGGCTCAATTGTGCCCTATTTGCGGGCTTCCGTCAATGACGTGCGTTAGAGTTGCGGGTCGATGGCGCTCTTGAAACTCGAAATCTCGGCTGCGCCCGGAATGAGCGTCTTGCCCGTGATGAATCCGGGAGTACCGCTAATACCGAAGTTGCCGCCTTCCACACGATCGGCATCTATCTCGGCCTGGTACTTCGCGCGATTTGCCGCGACATCCGCTTTGACCTTGGCCGCGTCCATCCCCGAAATCTTGCCGATGAGCGCCACGATGCTCGCTTCGTCTCCGAAGCCGCCGTGCTCTTCGTCTTGCGCGCGGAACATCGCCTCGTGCCATTCGTAGAACTTACCGGGGTACAGATTCCAGACCGCGTTTTCGTACAAGCCGGCGGTCGTCGAGTCCTCGCTCAAGAATGCAAAGTCTTTGAAAACGATTTTGACCTTGCCCGTGTCAACGTACTCCTTTATGAGTATTGGCATCGCGGGCTCAATCGGTATTTGCGGTATGCCGCCCACATCCACGGCTTTGCAGTAGGGGCATTGATAATCAAACCAGTAAGCGAGCACGACTTTCGCGTCCGCCTTGCCGATGTACGGGTCGTCAGCGATGTTCACATCTTTGATATCCACGGCGACGGCGGGAGGCTGTGTACCGCCTTGCCCGAGCGAGCCGCTTTTTGCGAGACCGAAATAGAGACCGCCGCCGACGAGCAAGCCAGCGATGATGATAGAGGCCGGGAGGATAAGCGCCGAACGGTCTGTGGTCGGTGTCATAGTCTGAACATTCTACACCATCGCCCGTAAGTGCAACTTTGTATTATGGGGAGAACCTAACTCACCCTCCCGCAAGCATTTCGTTCATTTTGGCCCGTGTCCTGGGGCCGACCTGGCCGTACCCGACGACGCCCGGCTTTGCGATACCGTATTTCACCTGGAATTTCTGCACCGCGCGCATCGTGAGCGCACCGTAGCGGGTAGTTTCGGCACCCGGCGCACCAACGCCGCTTTGTGCGATGCGCGTCGCGCTGTCGGAATTGAGCAAACGCTGAACTGTGCGAACCTCTTCCGCGACGCTTCCCACGCGAAGCGTGCGCGTCAGCTTCGCCGCGATGACCCTCGGTGGTGGCGCAGGTGCCGCCGATGTATCTTTGACGGCAACTCCCGCGAGGACACCCCAGGTCGCGGGGTCCTGCCCGCCGTCGAGTTTGAATATCGAAATGCCGCGAACGCCGAGCCGCCGCGCAAGATCTATTTTTTGCTGCATGGACTGCGCGTCCGGCCAGTCCAACAGACGATACGAAAGATTGGAATTGTTCTGTGTCGCGTAGGCGCTCGCGGTCGCAGCGGCGAGGTTGCCCAGTACGCCCTGTGAGAACGGGGCCGTCGAGGTCGGCAGGTTCGTGAAATAGGTGAAGTACATCTCCCCCGAGGAATTGCGTATGGGATTAATCCCGCGCTCCTGCGCGAGCGGCAGCGCGTATCCCGGATTGAATGCCCAAAGTATCTCGTATACATGCTCGTTGCCCGAATAGGTCGTCACGACATACTCATAGCCGTAGGTGGGCACGCCGATGAGCATCTTGGACTTATCGATATCCTTTGACATAAAATTTACGACCTTTTCCACCCAGCGCGCGTCCGCAACAGGCGCGTGGAGCTCGCCCGTCGCCTCGACTTCGGCGGCGAGCTTGCGGTCGATGCGCTGCTGGTCATACGCCATGATGCGCACGCGGTCGCAGTGTGTGTTGATTGCGGGAAGGTCGTTCGAGAACATGCCCGCATCGGCGGGAACAGACGTCCCGTAGTACCGGTCGTCATTGGATATGCGCGATTCAATGGTGCACATGAGCCACTTCGTACCGAGGCGCTGTTTCAGCGCCTTCAGGAACGCGGAAAAATGGTCTTTCGTTTTGGCGTATTTAAATTCAAAGTCGATGTCGATACCGTCGTAGCCGCGCGCCTGTACGAGCGTGACTATCTCCTCTATCAGCTTGTTGCGCAGAGTTTCGTCACTCAAAACCTTGTGCATGGTTTCGCGGTCTCCCGACATGAGGGTCGGTATCACCCGGACGCCCTTGGCTTTTGCCTGCGCATTGAAAGAAGTCCAGAGACTCTCGTCTGCGGGGGTACCGTTGTCAAAAAGCGTGCCGTCGCCCCGCAGCGAAAACACAAACGGGTTGACCTCCGTGAGCTTATCCAAATGCGGCAAGGTATCTGCCGTCCCGGTGGCGACGCGCCAGTACGGTATCCAACCCGTTACCTCAAGCTGCGTGTCCGCCGCAGAAACGGAGAGCGGGAGCGCAAAAATAAGCGCACAAAAAAAGGCCAAAGAATATCTCATACCCATATGACGTCCCAGTATATCAAAGACTTACTGGAGCATGTTTGAAAACCTGCACCGCGGGGCGAGCTCCTCCACGGTCGCTATCTGGCACTGCTGTGCCAGCGCTCAGTCTCGGCGCCGTCGCGCCTGCGAAGACCGCGGAGAAGCCCGCCCCTTGCTCCGGTTAAACACTTTCAAACATGCTCTAGTGCGCTGCTTAGTACCACGTCTCTTCGCCGTTACCCGTGAGCGGGAGTGTGGGGCCGAGATATTTCGGCTGGCGGTCAGTGAAAACGTTTACAATGGCTTTGATAGATGCCGGGATCTCCCGGAAATAATCGTACGGGGAATGTTCTCCCCCTTCTGCTACCACACCGTATGCCTCGAGGCCCAAATGCCGCGCTATCCAGAGAGCGCGCGGCAGATGGAAATCCTGGGTGACGATAGTAAGCGAATGCGCGAGGAAGACCTCGCGCGCGCGGTACATGCTGCTGTAGGTATCAAAACCCGCATGGTCGAGAAAAATATCCTGCGGCTCGATGCCCGCACCAAGTAAGTACTTGCGCACGGGCGTCACCTCGTCGTGCGAGAGTGCCCCGTTATCCCCCGTCACAAGAATCTTAGAAACTTTGCCCTCTTTGTAAAGCTCGATGGCGGCGTCCGCGCGCTCGGCAAGTATCGGCGAGGGCCTACCGCGGTAGACGGACGCGCCTAATATCATGGCGACTTCAGTATTTGGCACGTCACTTACCAACGGCTCAATATAAGCGGCTACGACGAGGCGCATTACGATAGGCAACATCATCGCGAGTGCGATGACGCCGAGCGCGACGACGAATGCGATCCCGTAATACCTGCGGACAAAGCGCATAGACGCCTAGTATGCCCTGAGAGCGGCTCTTATGCGAGTTGCGCCGGACCGCGACCTTGCCGTACGGCGTTTAATTGGTGACCGTAAAGTAAAGCGTCTGCGATGTACCGTTGCCGTTCGCTATTGAGACGGGATACGCGCCGGGGGTGACCTGTATCGCCTGCATGGTGCAGACCGACGCCATCGGGTCGCACGGGCTCATCCATGCGGGGATGGTGAAGTACATCTGAGTGCCGTTGTTGAACGACGAGACGTTGCGCGAACCGCCCTGCCCGAAGCGTACGACGTTGTCATACGGGACAAAGCCCGTACCCGTGAGGAGGATTTGCGTACCCACGCGACCGGAGGTCGGCGAAAGTGATGAGAGCGCGACGTTGCCGTAGGTGCCGCTACCCGAGACGTTGACCGTTGCGGTCGCCGTATTTTGCTGACCCGCGTTGTTGGCTACGGTGAACACGACGTTGTATGTGCCCGCTGTGTTGTAGGTGTGTGTAAAGGTGAGCGTGTTCGTTCCCGAATAACTCGTTTGCGACGGAGCGATGGTCGAGTACGTCCCCTCGTCACCCCAGCGGACGGACGTCGTCATGTAGGTGTTGTTCTGATTGTTGACCACGATGGTCCACGTGCCACTCTGGCCTGTGGTGAGCGATGTCGGACCATTGACGCTCGAGATGGTCGGCGCTCCGTAAGAGCCGCCGGTCGAGGTCACCGAGAAGGTGACGCTGTTGCTCGTGTAGCCCGCGAAGTTCGAGACCGATACATTGTACGTGCCCACCGTCACGAACTGCGACGACGGCCCTGAAAGCTGGGACGGAACCGTAAACGTGATAGTGCGGCCGTCAAAGGAGCTCATGCCCGTCACGACTCCCCCGCCGAAGCGTACGGTGTTGCCTGTGGGGCTGAAGCCTGAGCCGTGAATCGTCACCGAGGAGCCGACTGCGCCCGAGGTCGGATTGAGGTAGTTGATGTAGGGAGTGTTTACATTCGGCGGGCAGTAGGTCGTGTTGTACGTACCGTACGAATACGGGTAGTTACATGCGGAGTAGCTGGCGATAACGTTGAACGTGAGTGTGTTGCTCGTGCCGCGCGAATTGGTGACGTAGACGCCGACACCGCCCGGCATCACACCACCCGGTACCGTCACGATGAGTGACAAGCCGTTCGCCGATGCGACATTGGCGACCGGCTGGCTGCCGAAGTACACGGTGTTGTTGTAATAATCGAGATTGGTTCCGTAGATGGTGAGGCTTGTCCCCGGCTCGCCCGAAACGGGTGAGAGCGAGGTGAGCGATACGCCGTAGCCGTAGTTGTTCTGATTGTTGCCCTGGCCGGGCAGGCAGGTGTACGGATACGTGTAGTAACAATTCGTGTTGTTGTTGTAGTTGTAATTATTGTTGTAATTGTAGTTGTAGTTCGGGAATGCGGAGTAGGTGTACGGATATTGGTTGTAATTATTATTGTTGTATACAGAACCGCCGCCCTGGCCGGGCAGGCACGTCACCCGCGCGATAGCCGCACGAGTCGCGGCATCGACGGCTCCCGTCACAGGCAAACCCTCTTCCGTCTGGAAGTTGCGCACTGCGACCTGCGTCGCAAGCCGGAAATTTCCGGTAATCATCCAGCTTCCCCCGCCCGGATAGTTGCGGCTCACGAGAAAGGTCTGGAGCAGTCGTACCTGGCTTCCCGATGAACCATAGGAAAGGTCGCTTACGAGGTTGACGCATGCCCCCGTGTAAGGCTGCTGGTAAGTCGTTCCGTAATTATAGGAGGGGTAATAGCTCTGGGCGGAGGCCACATTGGCACCGAGCGCGACGACGGCTACAAGCGAGGAAACGAGCCCAGCACTGAAAGGTGACATTGCGGCTTTTGCATCGCCATTGTTTTGAGGACCAAAAGCACGTTTGTTGTTAGACATAATTCCTTCACTCTCTCGGACGGAGCCGCGCGATGCTATGTCACCTTCTAGTGACTGGGCGAGTATTTTGTTCATAAAAGTGGCTAATTTATGGCTTAAAGGCTTGACGTATTAGTAATATTGAGGGCTAATGCAGCCATCATGCACCTAGCCCGTTTTTAATGCAAGCTCCCGCTTTTCTTACAGCTTTGCTGTTAGAAATAGCGCAGTCCCCTTGGGGGATATGGCATTTTTTGGATTCACCTCCGGAAAATCTTCAAATGGTCGGTGAGGAGAAGGACGCCGAGAATGAGCGGAATGACTGAGGCGAGCTGCCAGACGTTCGGCGCTTGATCCAGAATAATCCACGCGAAAAGGAGCGTGACGAGCGGCCCAAAGCTGCCGAGTGCCTGCGCTTTGGTGACGGACAGGCGGTGTATTGCCTCCACCCAGAAGATCTTACAGAATCCAAAAATAAGAATGCCGTTCGCGGCTAAAAACAGGAGGCTTCCCGATACGTCGCTCACCGCCGCCTGCTGACCGAAGACGGATGCAAAAAGAAAGATGACGGGAACCGCAAGGATGCTTCGCAAGAACAAAATGGTTTCGCTCGACGCGATAAGCCGCGCGCGCTGTTGAAAGAGATTCCCGACGGGTGCACATGCGGTTGCGCCGAGAATGAGCAAGTCCCCCACATTGATGCCTGAGAAGTCACGCGCCAGCACGGTAAGCGCACCGATGACCATCAGTAACGAGCCGACTTTGTAGCTGAACGATATGCCCTCACCCCGCAACACATTAAAAAATACGAAGGTCGTAAAGACCTCGAACAGCGCGATGATCGCGGCGTTTCCCGGAAGTGTATGTGCGAGTCCCAGAAAGAAAAGTCCGTAGAACAAAATGCTGATAAACAGGGTGACAAAAAAGATGTCCTTCCATAGGCGCACATCGCGGAGTTCGCCCCATCGTTTCTTGTACGTTACGACCCCGCCAAAGAAAAGTGCGGCGATAAGGGTGCTCCAGCCAAGCGAAACGAGGCTCGGCAGCATCGCATACGACAAAACCGTTATTATGGGAAAAAGTGCTCCAAGGAATGTCGCGGAGAATATAAACCATTCGCCCTTTCGTGTCTCCGACAACGCCATCGGGTCAGTATAACAATGCTAGCGAGAGAAACGGCGGGGGCCACGTGAGGGGCCGCGGGATGGTGCTCGCGACGATGATGCTCTACGCGGGCGGCTGCCGAATCCGGAGCCACCTCGGGGCGTATAGCCTCCCGGCTGCGGGCGGCTGAATCGGCGCGGGCGGTCGTCGTCTACGTATGGTTGGGCAGCGCGGGCGGGAGGAAGTGCGGGAAGTACTGAAATAGGTACGGTCTTTCTGATGAGGTTTTCAATGTCGCGTATCTCGCGCTTTTGGTGCGGCTCGGCAAATGAGATGGCGTGGCCTTCGGCGCCCGCGCGTGCGGTGCGACCGATGCGGTGGACGTAATCCGCCGAGTCCATAGGAAGATCATAGTTGATGACGAGCTCTATCCCCTTCACGTCGATACCGCGCGATGCGATATCTGTGGCGACGAGTACGCGATACTTTCCGTTTTTAAACCCTTCCAAAGCTTCACGCCGCTGCGAGAGCGAACGGTTGCCGTGAATCTCCGCCGCCGTGTGTCCCATCGAAGCGACGGTGCGCATGATGCGCTTCGCGCCGTGTTTGGTGCGGGAGAATACGAGCGTCGAGCCGGCATAATCACTGAGGACCTTCTCCAAGAGACGCGACTTCTCTTCTTTGCGCACGATGAAAAATTCCTGTGTGACTTTTGCCACCGTCGTACCCGCGGGAGCGACTTCAATGCGCAACGGCAGTGTCATGTGCTGGGTGGCAAGTTGCATGATTTCTTTTGAGAGCGTCGCGGAAAAAAGCATCGTCTGACGCTTGGTCGGTGCCGCCGCGATTATCTTTTTCACCTGCGGCCAGAAGCCCATGTCGAGCATGCGGTCCGCCTCGTCGAGAATGAGGACTTCGACCATGTCGAGCTTGAGTGTTTTTTGAGCGAGGTGGTCGAGTAAGCGGCCTGGGGTGGCGATGATGACGTGCGGGTCGCGGCGAAGCGAGGAAATCTGCATGCCCATCGAAGCGCCTCCGATAAATACGGTGGTGCGTAGACCCAAAGGGCGTGCGACCTTGGCGAGCGTCTCGTCTACCTGGAGCGCGAGCTCACGCGTAGGCACGAGAATGAGCCCGCGGCCCTCTCCCGCGGCGAGCCGCTGTAAGAGCGGGATGCCGAATGCGAGTGTCTTGCCGGTACCCGTCTGCGCGACGCCGACGACGTCTTTGCCCGATACTCCTTCGGGAATAGCGCGGTACTGAATGGGTGTCGGAGTGGTGAAATTGAGCTTAGCGAGTATGTCTAAAATGTTCGGTGAAATGCCGAGACCATTGAACGTATGCCCCGCACTGAAAGAGGCCATTGCGGCTCCCGCATCGCCACTGTTTTGGGAATGAATAGTACGTTTGTTGTTAATCATGATTCTGTTGGTTACCTCGAATGCAGCCGCGCGATGCTATGCCCTCTTCTAGTGACGGGGTATGCTCCTGCGTGTGCAGGGCGGAAGAAGAAGTCATTGCAATATGCCTGGAGGCCTGAATTAAGATATGAGGATACCACTAAAATCCCTATATTGCAAGTCTCTTTTTTCATAATGGCGTGTCGCGAGAAAATTCCGCCGCCCCCATTATTGAGTTTCTTTTACTTACCGAAATTTCGCATGTCTTCGATTACAGCGAGAAGTTGTTTGAATTTTTGCGGCAACGGCGGATGTGCCAGACTAAACGAAAAATCTTGCACACCATCACCGTCGAGATCGTATGAGATTGGGCCGAGGTCGCCGGATTCTGTCATCGGAAGTGTGCCGGCGGAGTAGGGCGTGGTAGGAATCGACACCCTCGCAACGCTGCACCCGTTGCCCTCTCCGTTGATTTTTAACTCTATTCCTCCGTATGATTTCCCGATAATTTCTATCTTTCCGTTTACATTTTCTTCGATCACAAGACCATAGCCGGAACCTCCGAAATCGAGTGAGGAAACGCCGTACGCACCCTCTTCGACAGGTGCGACATAAAAACCGGGAATCATCGGCAACGGCCCCGTATGACCTCCTCTCGAATCATACGCATGAAGATTGGCGAACTCGTCATCTCCACTTATGTATATGCCGGAGGCTGGCGTGAGGGTTCTTCCTGAGTCTGTAGGCGGCGATGCTATTTCGCCGTTGTTCTTTTCGCATGTATCTTGCAGTGTAGGGTAAGAGGCGTTTGTGTCAAAAAATGCCCCTTTACGCAACTCCGTGAGCAGCACAGCTCGCCGCGTTTTTGCCGCGCCCGTAAGGGGCGGGGGTTGGGGTTTCGGTACTTTAATCGAATTTAATGTGGATTTATCAAAAGTAAATGTCTGCAAGATTTCTTGTGATAGTGTTCGCATTCGCTCAAGGTATCGTTTGCCGACAGCGCCGCTTCTGGGAAAAAATGTGTCCGTAGACGGAGCGAGGTAGCTCGTACGGTAAACCATTTTCTCTTTTTGCACGAAAGTTTCTATGCGTGTGTAACGAGGACTACCCTGACCTTTCGGACCTTCGATGGTTCGCGTTATACGATACCCCGATACGTTTCCAAATGTGGTCGGTGTAATGCGCTCGGACAAAATCTTCTCCTTGCGATTGCCTCGATCCTCTTTCTGTAAATATCCTTGTGCCCACGCCTTCAGATTGGCTGCCGTCGACGTCGCGGAATCAATCGCGGCAATACTCAAACCGGCAAACAGACCAATGTTGTGTATATCTTTAGAAAGTTTCTCGGTCGTGCTCGCGTCAGTGGAAATAATTGTCGAGGGAAAATAAAAAAATACCTGGAATTTCTCATCATCGCCCCACAGTGCGCCAACCTCTTTGTATGGATATTTGAGAGAGAATCCCAATGCACTGGAAACGACTCCCCAGTCTTTGTATTTCGAAGGAGTCGCGGCCGTAGAGGCAACGGCGGCGAACTGCGAATCCGGAGATGTAGATCGTAAAGGATCAAGAACGAGTAGGGAGACAACGAGGAAACCCAGAAGGATGGAGAGTGGAAAAATATTTCTCTGCCCAATCGGCATATGGTTTTAATTTTGCTTTCTTTCTCTGCGCTCGCGAATTGCGGTCCCGATGATGATGGCAAAAGATACCAGAAAATAGAGCCCGTATAACAGTGGCAGAAGAATCAGGCCGGGATGGAAACCAACCACTCCCACCCCGCCCCCACCTCTCATGCGACCAATAATGAATGTGAGGGTGAGAACGATGGGGATTGCGAAAAGTGCAAACCACTTCCAACGATCAAATACGCGATCAGCTAGAAAAAAAAGGGTTAGAAGGCAAGGCGTCGTTAGTATTATCAGAGCAAGGCCGGTAACTGCAACGTCAGCCGAGAACTCCCTGCCAACAAAGCAACTCGAATCATACGTAAAGAAGGTGGATATCCGGCACCAGAAGAAAGTCACCAGCTGGTGGAAGGAGAAAAGCAAAAGTAGCGCAATAACCACGCCAATAGAAAATCTTTTTCTTGTTAGGTAGCTCATACTAAAGATCTTGTCCATTGATATAACTCAACGAAGAATCTTACGATAGCGTTTATAAGGACATCGTACCACGCCACTGCTTCTGCGGCTGCGGCGACCTGTGGTTGCTCAACCACGGGTTCGATGATGTCCGACTCTGTCTCTTGAGTGTTGGTGTCGGGTTTAACAGCAGGTGCAGTGACTGTTTTGGCCACAATGACCTTCGGATGTACTTCTTGCGGAGAAGTCGCGACTTCCACTGACGACGTCGCCGTTGTTATTGTTTCCGGCGTACTCGTAGAAGTTGAAGTCGTCGTTGCAGTGAAGGCGATGATTGGCCCATTCCCTCCTCCGCCTCCACCTCCGGGTTGTGGTTGCGGCACCGGTGTCCCCGACACCTCCTCCTCATCGGCGACAAAGTCTTCGTACATCACAATCCCGCCTGTAGGAAGCTCGACGTCCGTTTCCCCGTCGCCGTCGTAATCGATTGCAAGATTGCCTGCCGACGCGAGGGTGCCGTCAGCAAAGGAAAGGCTTGCGACCGTATTTGCTGTGGAAGGAACACCTATGAAGGTTGTGGAATCTGCCAGCGTACCGCCTCTGTATTCTTCCACCTCTAGCGCAAACGTGCCCGTAGCGACGCCATTGAGCGTCAGGGTCGGATTGGAATCCGAAGGCACGGTCATTACCTGCACTTCGCCGTATTCTGCATACGTGGCGCCGGGAATAGTCGCGACATCTGCATTAATCGTGTTGCCGCTTGAACCTGTGACAGAGAGAGCGAGCGGTGAATGGAGCACAAACCGAAGGTGGTTAGTATTTGTGAAAGTTGGGGCCGAGGACGAGATGTTTTCAGGAAGCAGTATGGAAGTTTCCTCAATCAGATTCTCGAAAATGAACGTGCGAAGTTCTTGTACTTCAAGAATATTTTTATGATTCTTGCGTATAATACTAGGAACCGATACCCCTAGGATTTGGTTGTGATTATCCAAATCCACCCACCATCTTTTTACATTCTCCGACTCACTCATCGCAAGCGCACTCGGCACGACGACCGTACCGTCGCCATCGACGACCTCGTTCGGCGTATAGGAAATACGATCTTCATACGAGGTGCAAATCGGCCTATTGAAAGAAATGACCACATTGGTACATTCCCGCACCGTCTTGTACGTGATTCCGGCAAGTGTATTTTCACCAATCCCCGCAATCTGATGGACGGTGATACCCGTCGGAGCCTGCCACGACGACCCGATGAGGGCTTTCAACTCTTCGGCCGCATTGAGGAGGGATTCTCTTCCGACCGCCGGACTCGCGGTATCGTCATATGCGGGTTGCGTGCGCCCCTCCTCTCCGGCCAGAAAACTGTGTAGCTCTTCCGCATTGCCCACCGCGATCCCATATGCATCGATATACGCCTGGGTCGCACTGCCTGCATCAAACGTGATGAGAGGCGTCGTGATGGATGCGCCCGCGTTTTGATAATAGTCAGAATCCGGCAAGAGTTGATATATCAGCGGCGCGGTATTCGCAAAATCGCGCGCACGTTCGTCCGACAAGACAAAAGGTATGCCGGTATCGAAGCCGTGCAAGAGAGCCCCGACAGCTTTTGGTGTACCTATTTGTGGCACACCCACCAGAATCAGCCGGTCAACGAGCTCCGGGGCTTCATCCCCTAGCCTGCTGATGAGCGCCTTCGCGACGAGTCCGCCATTGGAGTGCCCGATGACCGTCACCTTACCGGTGCGCGAATCTGCCGCGAGTCTGCGAAGCTCCTGCTCGATGTACGGAGTACTTGTTGCACGACTATAGTAGACTCCCCCGGTGGACTCCTCCTTGCCGTTCTCGAGAATGTCGGGTATCGCAAGACGCCAGTCGTACGGCACGGCAGCATAATCTGCTATTGTTCCGTCTGCTTTTTTCTGTGCCAGATCCTCTAAGAAGGAGTCATAGATTGGAACGTTTATGACCGGAGCGGCGGTAAAAACATCTATCACATTTTTTGCGTAGACGCCTTCGCTTTCGCTTGCGCCGTTCTCGTCAAGGTACAAACGCCGGACCTGTTCATCGGCACCATCCCATAACTGCTCTCCGTCTTCGTACAACCGCGACCCCATGATTCCGGGCAAAAAGAGCACATTCGAAAAGCAACTCTCCGTGCAGGAAATTTCGGCTTCGCCTGCCACATATTCAAATTCGATAGTGTGGTAATCGGTGGGTGGATTCAGTCCGTCATTCGTCCCGGCAAACCAATCCACAAAATCTTCATTCGTATATGCTCGTTCGCCTGTATAGTCCTGAATCTCCGGATCGAATATGTAATAGGTATCGGGCAATTCGGCGACAATAATCGTGTATGTGCCCGACGGTGTATCCGGATCACCGAACGCCGGCAGATCGAATGTCGTGTTGAGTGTTGTCGTGGCATTCCCGGTTAACGCATGATGAGCCAAAGCGTAGTTAGTGCCTGCTGTTGGTGAGCCGTCGAGTCCGCCGTCTCTCGTGCCGCGGAATATCGCCCAGACTGCGCGCTCGTTTGGAACATCGTAGTGAATCCAATTCGCTTCGATGCTCCACGAAGTATCGACCGCATTCAGTGCCGTCCCTTCTATTATTTGCCCTACCGCAAAACCCATCACGGTCGCTCCCGCATGCGCAGCATACATGGTGGGTGTTGGCGGCGGCGGAGGTGCCTCGAAATCTGCATGCCCGACCGCTGGAAAAATGGCGAGGGCCGCTGAGAGAACGGCGATAATCCTCAGCACACCGACGCGGCGAACGTACTGCATGGTAATTAATTATGCACCATCACATCGTTCTTTGCACCCGCCTTTTTCCGTATTGAAGCTACTCAGTCGTCTTTCCGTCGAATGCTTCTTCATCCCCTTCCGCTTTCGCCTTGGTCGTATGAATGACGCCGTCGCGATGATTCGGCGGCGAATAGACCGTATACAATTTCATCGCTTTGTCCGCGGATGTGTTGATGATGTTGTGGCGCGCGCCCGCGGGAACGAGAACGGCAAACCCGTCAGTGATACTGTGCTCGACACCGTCGAGTACGGCCTTTCCCTCGCCCGCTTCGCAACGGATGAATTGGTCGAGTTGGTGGACTTCCTCGCCGATGTCTTCGCCCGGCCTCAAACTCATCACTACGAGCTGGCTGTTCTTGGCCGTATAGAGCACGCGGCGGAAATTCGCGTTCGCTAGCGCCTCTTTTTCGATGTTTGTTATGTAGCCTTTCATACTTGTTTCGGTTTTTTGACCTTTTTTATTCCGCGGTTCTTCACCTTCCCCTCGAGCCGGTGCGCCTGCCAACGCCCCGTCGTTTCGCCTTTGAGAACCTTCTGACTTGGCCTTTTCATCTCCCCATCATATTCCCATTCGATGAAGTTTGTCTGAACGCTACTCAAACCGTATCTGAAAGTTGTACATTGCCATCGAGCACAGCCCTTGCATCGTGCCCTGTGCTTTCTCGCTTGGGATACTTATCTCCTCCGTGCCCGACGGCTGGAGAAACTTCTGATATGAGAGCTTCGGAATGACCAAGCTCGCCGAGCAGTCGAACGTCCCGCTCGTCTTTACGCGCAATACGGTCGGCAAGCCCGCCTTCGCGGTGACGATGCGCGGCGAGTAGCCGCCCTTTGCGGAAATATCCACGTACTGTATGCCGTCCACGATAGTGGCCGTCCCGCTCGCTGCGGCGCCCGACGACTTCGTCGCAAGCCAAAAGGCTCCGCCAATGAGAACGACGCTGACCAGAATTGAGATGAGGATTGGTTTTGTCATAAATTAGATGCTGAACAGCGGATTGATTATACCTGCCGTGGCGAGCGCGTTTGCGAGATTGAACAGAGCGAGTGCGATAACGATTATACCCGCGGTCTTGAAGAATATCCCCTTCCACGGCTTGTGCGCGATATTGAGCGAGCCGAAGGAAAGGAGCGCGAGCACGGGAAAGGTGCCGAGCGCAAAGACGAACATCGTCATCGCGCCTTGCGTGAAGCTTCCCGTCGTGAGCGCATAGAGCTGCATGGATTGGGTGAATCCGCACGGAAGGAAAAAAGTCCCGATGCCGACGAGCACGGGGGCCAAGTAGTGGTCGTGCTTGCTTCCGCGCACCACATGCCGCGAGAGCCACGACGGCATAGTCAGCTGCAACCGCTTGGTGAAATGGAATACATCGAGGAGATTCACACCGAGAATCAACATGACGAGCGCTACGATGATGCCGAGCACCACATTTGCGGTAATCCCCAGGTGGAACGAACTGCCTATCAAGCCGATAGTGCCGCCTAGCACGAAGAAACCTACAAGCCTGCCGATGTGGAAGAGCGACTGCGTGCGCCACGTGCCTCCCTCCTTTGCGGAACTCGCCGAGAGCGACAAGACCAGCCCGCCGACGATTGCAAGGCACGAGGAGACCGACGCGATGAGACCGATAACGAATGCGGTCCCGTAACTCACACTTGAGCCCGTGATGAGATTCGTAAGCCCCGCGTATTGCAGCGCGGCAAACCCGAGGATAAGCGCGAGCGCGATGGGGAGAGCGTACGCGAAATCCCCCCACCCCGCGTTTTTCTCCATTCGCTCGACAGAGAGCGCATACCCGTGCGGGCGGAGTACCTTCGTCAATTCTTCCGCAATCATTTCCGGTGTTTTATCGCCGAAAGCGCCCGTCACTTCAACCGAGTTCGTGCTGAGGCTCGATTTTGCGTTCGTGATATATGGAACATCTTTGAGTTCACTCTCGGTCATCAGGATGCACGCATTACAGTGCATGCCGCTTACGTGGAATGTATATGTCTTTTGCTCCGGTTTCGGCATATAAGTAGCCATCTTATCATGCCGACCTTATCCAAACACCAAGACCTTGTCCGACCGCTCTACCATTTCGAGTAAGTCCGACATTGTGGAAATAGGACAAACCGCACTTTCCTCTTTGCCGCGCACCTTGAGGCAGGAACCGCACGCATATATCGCGCCTTTCGATGCTTTGAATTCGGCGACTTTTGCCGCGATATCAAAATCTTTAGTATCCGGGATGGTATCCAATTCCGACCCCTCACTCATCAGAAAGATTTCTACTTGATGCCCCGCTTTGAGTGTGGTGATTCCGAGGCGGAACGTGTTCCAGACGTGTTCTTGTTTATTCGATTGTAAGATGATGCCGAGTTTCATAGATTTATTTTATTTCTTTTGTAAAGGTGTGTGTCTTCGTCATAGTAATTATGTATTCTTAAACGTTTTATAAACTTTAAACCACTCTTTCCAGAAAAGTAACGCTACAAACGGGAAAATGAGAGCAGTTATAAGTCCGGGATAGTAACCCCATTCCGACACTGCTTTAATTATGTGGTGTAACTCATAGATATAGATCAACCCTGCAATCGCGAGAACCCGGAATTGCCATTTTTCACTCAGGAGAAGGAGAAAAGAAACGACGAGAAGTAACCAGAACATTATTTGAAAAGTCGCAAAGGTAGCGCCGTGGATTGAGAGACTAGAGAAAACGCCGAATATCTTTTGGTCAAAAGCGTCAACGTCGTAAAAGTGAGTAAAAAACTCTTCCATCCCGTGAAGAATAAATAAAAGTATGGAAAATCCGAATATCGTTTTAAGTTTCTTCGTAATCATAGTTATAGACGTCTAGCTTCCTGTTTTAAGTGAGGAATGGAAGCTCGTACGATACCGCAGAAGAACACCCAGAAAAGATCCTGTTTGATACTGCGCACGTGAAAAGTTTGTGTCTTTTTTCCCGGTTCCAGCATGTAAGTGGCTATCTTATCACGTCGGCCTTCTTTACGCCTTGATTTTGTTGAAGAGCACCGCGAACAATCCGACCGCAAGCAACGCGACTACATTCCATATCACGAGACCGGAGATGAATGTCGTGAGCGTCAGGACGTCTTCGCCCAAGTTTGTCGTTGTGTGGAATGCGTAGTACATGGTAGCGGAGCGAATGCCCGGGAACAGTAACACCCCGGCGTAACAAACTACCCACACGATACTTACCCATGCTGCAGTAACTCTAAGAAGATGTTTTGTGTTAATCATAGCGATATTTTGTTAATAGTCTTTAATAATACAACCTACTGACAACAGCCTTTGTGTTTATTTGTGTCCTTCGTCTCAGGCTCCCCTGACGCTCCAGTTTTGCTGTTTTCGTGCGAATCACCGTGCCCTCCGTGCCCCTTGAACATCATCCAGACGCATGCGACCGCAAAAGCGCCGAAGAGAATCTTGGGAAGAAATCCTCCAGATGCCAGCAAGCTGCCGCCGAATAAGAGGAACGCAATCGGCAGCGCGCAACAGAGCACCATCATCCACATCATCGAATTGTCTCCTTTTCCGTTATGGTTGTGCATAATTTTGTTACACATTATCTACGACTTTTTTTAATTTCTCTTCAACCATCTTCCCTAAGTCGGCGAGAGATGGGTTTCCGACCACCTGCATCGCCACGGTGGGCATTATTGCCGACACGAATACCTTTCCGCCGTCCTCATATACGATCACATTGCAAGGCAAGAGGAGACCGATATCCCTTTCCGCTTGGAGTGCTTTCAAAGCGAGCGGCGGATTGCACGCTCCGAGAATGAGGTAGTTGTCGTACTCAATGCCGAGTTTTTTCTTGAGCGTCGCTTTCACATCTATTTCAGTGAGTATGCCAAATCCTTCTTTGGCAAGCTCGCTTTTCACCTTCTCTACCGCTTCCCCGAAGGGAAGCGGTACGTTCCGTTTGTATCCGTAGTTCATATTTGTGATGTTTATGATGTTATATCCTTTTTCTTGGATTCGAATTCCGCTTTATCTATCTCCCCTTTCGCATACCGGTCCTTTAGAATATCAAGAGACGGAGCTCCTCCGCTCCCGGATGTCCCGAAGAATCGCCTCACCAACCAGATAACCGCCGCAACAATAACAACCCACCACAGGATGTTGAAGAGCAACCAGACGCCTCCCAATCCCATCGCGAGACCACCCAATCCGTATCCATTCATCATAGAAGTTCCATAATTAGAGTCGTAATAATTTGAACCGTACCCCATCATCGAGCCGCCGTATCCGTTTCCACCCATCATAGGAGCAAAACCCTGGAACCCCGCCGGATACGCGGCATTCGTGTCGCATCCACTGAACCGCTTTCCCATAGTAATGTGCATCCGTTCTTCACCACTCACTCCGAAACGGCTCTTGAGTATTTCGTTCATCCTCTCGTGGGAACTGCCCATCATAGCCCCCATGAAATACTCACCGAGTTGTTCATAATCGGAGTCCGTCAACTGTTCGCACGAGATTTGTTTTGAACCAAGTTGCTGCCAGAGCTGCTGACCGGCCGCCACAGCGGCTGCAGTGTCATCGGTCGATGTCGTCTGCGCGAATGCGAAGACCGGCACCACACTCGCAAAGACTAGAATGAGTAAAGCGTTTCGCACTGAAACCAATATATTTGTTTTCATACTTGTTGCGTTGATTATACAATTTACTTTATTAAGTTCTGATTAACACATACTACCCTAGTCATGCACCACAGCCGCCACCTCCACCTTGATTCGACGGCGCGTTGACCTTCGACGAGATGTTCTGGAATCCTGCGGCACTCGAATAATCGGCGCCGAGCATTTCCTGCGGCGACACCGCGTCCCACGCGACGTCCTTGCCTTGCATATACATTGCGATGGTGAGGTACGTATCGGGGAACCAGTAGGAATTCACCGCGAGAGCGGCTTTGTACATGTCCGCTTCGCTCACATTCTGCGAAGCCAGCAATTCGAGAAGTCCGAGCATCGCCATGCCGTGATTACAGTCCGGGAAATGCGCGGAATTGCCGCAACAGGGGCGGAAGATGTTGCGGGAGACGCGGTCGACGAGCTTTTGCTGTTCGGCGGTGAGCGTAACGAGCGCGTGCATGTTGTAATGCTCCATCGCATCGCCCTTTGCTATCGTCCAGCCGCCGGTCGAGGCGAAATTGCCCGCACCGCCGTACTCCGGATTCATCATTTCCGTCTTGTCCTCAAGGATGGCGTTTTTGTTGGCCAACCCGAGCGCCCACAGGAGGTTGAGGAGATACGGCGCATTCTCTCGTGTCATCATGAGCTTCCCGTTTCCACCCTGCAGAAGCAGTTTCTTGTACTCGGCGGGAAATCCGCCGCGATTTTGATAGAGTGCCGCCATTTTGTCCGCGTCAATTGCGCCGAGCTCCACCATCCGCTTCCCGAGGTCACCCCAGGTGACGGGTAATTCAACTCCCTTTGACGGGATAACACTTTCTTCAAGTTGAGTGGAAATCGCACTCTGTGGCGCCGGGCGTACCGCATAACGACCGCCCGTCTGCACTTGGTAGTACGATACGGCAAACATAAACCCCGCGATAACGATTGCTATCGGCACAGCGTATTCCTTGGCTATCGGAGATTGCCGCCAAGTACGAGGTTCTTGTTCATGTTGTTCAGGTTCCATATGTATTGTTATTTGTTAGTCGCAACAATCTTCTAATTCCTTCGCGATGTCGACGGTACCTTTCTTCGGCGTCGTCGCCCCCGCGGCTCCCCGCATGATGGTCCAGAGAGGGACGTATGCGAGGAGAGCGAGTGCGACGTATCCCCAGGCGAAGTAGAGAAGCGCCCACGCTGCCGCGAAGCCCAAGGGAATAGAGAGGAGTTTCCACACGACCGAGCGCTGCCACGGCATGCGCTTGCCGAGCGTATACGAGATACCGACGACGCTGCCGCCCATAAGCAGCGCGATGAAGGTCTCGTTTACGTCGTAGCCGAGGAAGCGCAACGTAAGCAGCACGATCCATGTACCGCCCACGAGGACGCATATGGGACAGATGTTCTTGAGGGTGTTCATACCCGGTTAGTAGAATGTGCCTTTGCGGCAGACGGCATGCCGTTCTGCCGCGGCGTGTTTAATGACATCTCGTTAGTGGCACTTTGGATACGTTCGCTGTTTGTTTTCATAGGTTGTTTAAGCCCAAGGCACATTACACTGCCGGGCATACACCAATTAGACTAAGAGAATAAGCGCACCGAGCATAATCATGGCGATGCCGGCAATGAGACGGACCTGCGCGAGATGGTCGCGTTTCCATTCCTGCATCTTGTCTACCACCGTTTTATCCGACGAGAACCACAGGACAAGAACGAGAGGGACAATGAGAATGACATTGTAGAGAAGCAAGTACCAGAATCCTGATAGGTATGTCACCTGGTCGCGCAGAAGCCCGATGACCATGAGGTACGGCCCGCCCATGCACGGGAATTGGCAGATGCCGACCAGAATACCGAGTCCGAATGCCGCCGCAATGGACGTCTGCTCGAGGAGCCTCGCCATCGGCCGGTGCACGATAGACGGCATTTTGAGTTTGATGGGCATGTCGGGGAAGAATCGGTTCAAGAGCGTAATTATGCCGAAGATGATGAGGAGCGAGGCGCCGAGTTTGCCCATGAAGTGCGGCGTGTTGAAGAGATGCAGGACCTTAAGTGCGCCGAGCCCAATCGCGAGATACGCGACGAAAATACCGGCGATGTAGACGCCTCCTATCTGCAGGATTTTTTCACGCGAGAGCTGCAGCCCGAATAGGAACGCTATCGTGATGAGGAGGATGGAGAACGAGCACGGGTGCACGCTGTCGAGGAGCGACGAGGCGAGGACGAGTGGGAGAAGCCACACTCCGCCCTGACTCATGCCCCAGATCAGGGTCGAGGTCGCGGGGCTGAATTTCAGGATGACTACCCCGAGAATGAACACGGCTATCGTAGCTCCGATGATAAGAATTCGCTTCATAATTATGGTGTGACATTCGCCTTTATTTCGTACTCAAGGGTGCGGCCGGAGTCGTCGGTGAGCGTTATGAACCGGTCTACCCGCCCGACGCCGGCTGGGCCGTGCGCATTCGGGTCGTAGACCACGCGGATGATGCGACTTTCTCCTGCCGCAATTGTTTCATTGGCAGGAGCGACTGCGCCGCCGTGTCCGGGCATGCCGAACGGACCCTTCACGCTCCCATCCGCACCCACGATGAATGCGTTGGTGCACATGCAGGATGTGAGCACTGTCTTTACGGTAATGTCTTCACTTGTAGGATTGGTCACGGTGAACTCTTTCGAGACGTTGCCGTTCTTCATCGAGATCGTGCCGAAGTCGTGGAAAGCAAGCGGTGCGACAAGTGCGCTCGCCGAGGCACTAGCTGGTGGTGTCCCCTGCACGGATGCGGTCCCGCCTTTAGCCGCATTGCCCCAGGCGAGCAGTCCGATGATGAGGAGGACGAACAATGCTGAGATAGTAAGTGTTTTTGGTTTCATAGTTTGGATTTTTCTAGAGGAGTGGTAATCGCAAAAAGCCCGCGGTAAGCGAGCACGAGCACCCAAAAAAGCGGCTTTTTTGGGTGCCTTAAATCAACGAGGGGCTGTTCTCAAACAACGAGAGCCAACGGATTGCCTTCGTATCTCTTCGAACGGTGGTCGAGACTTTGAAAAAGGACTTCAGCGGCTCGGGAGGTTTGTACAAAAGCGGAGTGGCGAGGAACAAGAGCGCCGCAGCGAACGCAATAAGAAAAATCATAACGAGCGAGGCCATACCGGAGCCTGCGAATACCGCGAGAAACGATTGATAGGCTGAGATGTGATGCATGATGGCAGCCGCCAAATCTTGCGGACACAGAGGCTCGCCCATCACGGAAAACGGACAGTCCGCCCGCATGCCCGCCCCCTCTCCGTGCATCATGGACGCGAAGCTGAAAACTACCGTCGCGAGAAACAGCACGAGGATGAACGCCGTGGCGATTTTCTGCAGCGGGGTATGTATGCGGTATGTCATCATAATTTCATTGTTTTGAGACGGAGCGAGTTTCCTACCACCGACACGCTCGACCCTGCCATCGCAAAGCCTGCGAAGACGGGGCTGAGCAGCCATCCGAAGACAGGAAACAGTATACCACTTGCGAGTGGAATGCCGACGATGTTGTAGATGAACGCCCAAAAGAGATTTTGTTTGATACCACGCATGGTTATCTTCGAGAGCCGCACCGCCTTCACGAGCTTTGAAATGTCGCCGTGCAGAAGTGTGATGCCCGCTGATTCTATCGCTACATCCGTGCCCGTCGCCATCGCGATGCCGACGTCTGCCTGCGCGAGCGCGGGCGCATCATTTACCCCATCCCCCGCCATCGCGACGATGCTCCCCTGTGCTTGAAGCTCCTTTATTTTGTTGAGCTTGTCTTCGGGAAGCACTTCCGCGACCACCTCGTCGATGCCGACAGAATCCGCGATGAAGCGGGCGGTATTTTTGTCGTCCCCCGTGAGCATCACCACCGAGATACCAAGCGCGTGCAAATCTTTTACAGCAACCGCCGCCTCGGGCTTTACTTGGTCAGCGACCATGACGACCGCGAGCGCTTTACCCTCTGACGCAAGAATGACGGGCGTCTTGCCTTCGGACGTGTCTTTTTCGAACGATGCAAATTCGGCACCGAGCTCCCGCGCAAGCTTCTCGCTCCCCACGCGATACTCGACGCCGTCTATCGTGCCGCCGATTCCCTTACCTTTGATGTTCTCAAACTGCTCCACGGGCAGAAGTGCAATGTTTTTTTCTTTTGCATAGGTGACGATGGCATGCGCGATGGGGTGCTCCGATTTATTTTCAAGCGATGCGAGGATTGCAATAATTGCCGCGTCGCTTTTGTCCGACAGATTCTGAAGCGACGCGAGCTCCGGCTTGCCTCTCGTAATCGTGCCCGTCTTGTCGACGAGAATGACATTCACTTTGTGCAGCTTTTCAAGTGTCGCCGCATCCTTGATGAGAATGCCTTCCTTTGCCCCTTTGCCTACACCGACGATGATAGCGGTCGGCGTCGCAAGGCCGAGTGCGCACGGACACGCGATGACGAGGATGCCGATGAATGAGGTGAGACCGTATGCGAGCGCCTGCGCGAAGCCGAGGTATTGAGCGCCGACGATGAGCCAGCTAGCCAGCGCGAGAAACGCGAGGACGAGTACAACGGGCACGAACACTGCTGATATCTTATCGGCAAGCGCCTGAATGGGTGCACGCGAGCCCTGCGCCTCTTCCACCATCTTCACGATGCGCGCGAGCATTGTTTCGGAGCCGACCTTCGTCGCCTTAAATGTGAATGCGCCGCTTGTGTTGAGCGTGCCGCCGACCACTGTATCCCCCGCCGACTTTTTTACCGGCATGGGCTCGCCCGTAATCATTGACTCATCCACGTACGACGAACCCTCGGTGAGTACGCCGTCGACGGGAATTCTGCCCGCGGGCTTTACCACAATGAGGTCGCCGTGCAGTACTTGGTCTACTGGTACTTCAATTTCCTTTCCATCGCGGATAACGAGCGCTGTTTTTGCCTGCAAATTCAAAAGTTTCTCAATGGCGTCACCCGTCTTCACCTTCGCCTGCGCTTCGAGATATTTGCCGAGCGCGATGAAAGTGATGACGATGATGGTCACGTCGAAATACGTGCTCTCGACATTAATGAACGGCCGCAGCGCTTCTTCAAATGAAATAACAGCGACGCTGTAAATAAATGCCGCGAGCGTACCCATGCCGATGAGTGTATCCATGTTGGCCGCTCCATGACGGAGAAATCGGTAGAACCCGAGCAGATAGGGCTTGCCGACCACAAAAAGCATGTAAGTGGCCATGAGCGGAAGTACATGGTGGAAGAATTCTTCCCAGACAAAGGGAACGGCCGGGAGTACGGCGAATTGTGCGAATATCTCCCACCCCATCACAAAGACGCTGAAGACGGCGAGAGGTATCGCCGAAAGGACCATGCGTTTCATTGCCGCAATCTCCGCGAGCTTTTCGTTTTTGGACTGATTGAGCCCGAGGTGTCCCGCATGTTCACTCTCCGACATGCCCATTGAGGCGGCCGTCTGTGCCGGCGCTGCGAGCGAATATCCCAGCGGCTCTATTTTTTGAGAGAGGTGCCGGTGGTTGGTTTTCTCTGCGTCAAAAGTCACCTTGGCCGTTTCGGTGCCGTAATTCACCGCGACATTCTCCACTCCATCCACTTTCTTGAGCGTCCGCTCGATAATGCTCGCGCACGACGCACAATGCATTCCCTTTACCCTAAATGTCTGCGGACTCATATTATTTTCGCTTGAGCTTGTAGACCTTGAGCACTTCGCCCACTGCCTTTTTCGAGTCGCCGCTTTGTATCTGCTTCACGACGCAGGTCGAAAGATGGTTTTCGAGTATCATATTTTCCACATTCGAAAGCCCCTGCTTCACCGCAGATGTCTGCGTAATGACATCCACGCAGTACGTGTCTTTCGCTATCATCTCTTGCAAACCCCGTATTTGCCCTTCGATAATTTTAAGGCGGCGGACTATTTTTTCCGTGCCTTTGCCGTGCGCATGTCCCATATGCGCACCAGTGTATACCCCCCTGGGGGTATCTGTCAACAGGGTGTGGAAAACTCCGGCCGCCTAGGCGCGTCGCGACACGTCCGCGTATATCGAAAGAAGTGCAAAGAGAAGGCTGAGCGCCAAAGGGCCGAGAAAGATGCCGACGGGACCGAAAAACATAAGCCCGCCGAGTACCGCAAGGAGGACGAGAAGCGGATGAAGGTGCATCCCGCTGCCGATGAGCTTGGGGCTCAAAATATTGTCGATGAGCCCGACGGCAAGCGTGCCCCATACGAGGAGCCCGAATGCCTGCGGCGTCTCCCCCGCAAAAAAGAGGAATATGACCGCGGGGATAAAGACGAGCGCAGTCCCAATCCCTGGGATGAGTGCCGCGACGGCAGCCACCGTGCCCCACAAGATGGCACTTGGTACGCCGAAAAGCGTGAAGCCTATCATCGTGAGTATCCCCTGCACGAGCGCTATCGTGAGATTGCCTTTGATGACGGAATTGACCGCCTGTTCAAGCCGGTCGAAGACCCCCGCGTCGTCGCGGTCGCTAAGCGGTGAGAGCTCGATAAGCATTTGCCGCACGCGTGTGCCGTCGCGCAGGAGGTAGTAGAGCGCGATGAAGAATATGAAGAACGAGAGGAGGAGAGAAGAGATGCTCGAGAAGATGTCTCCCGCATGTCCCGTAATCCACTGCAAAGCCTCTTTTGTGTAGGTGTCCACGTTGGCCGAGACGTCGCGGGCAAATTCACCGAGACCCGGGATTGCGCCGCCGAAGGATTCGTCGATGCGGAAAAAGAGTTCCGAAATAGTGCTTCGCCCTCCTCCCTCTTCGAGCGAGAAGTACATCTCACGCGCTTCGTTGCCCACGAGCACTCCTACGAGCGAGAGCGGAAGCAATATAAGTACCACACTCACAATGACCGTGAGAAGCGCAGCGATGCTCGGCCATCCGCCGAGGAGCCCCGAAATCCTTCTATAAAGTCCCTGCAACACGACCGCAAACACTGCGGCGAGCGCGAGCGGCTGGAAAAAAGGCGCGAATATGAATGCGGTGAGCACGATTGCCGCCCCGAGCACTATCATAAGGAAATACGGCCGTAACCTATCGCTTTGCATCATCCCTGGAGTATACCCCGTGAGGCAGTGAATGCCATATCTTCATCTGGCCTTCATGATTGGTCAGGTATAGTACAGGTCAAATGAAAACGTGAACGTAACCCCGCTCGACGTCTCTGGTGTGTCGAGCATCACATCCCGCGAAGACAAACTCCGATTCATGCTGGAATCGGCAAAGATTCTTTCGATGAAAGTCGATTTCCGCACCTGGCTTCTGGAAAAGGCCAATCTGACGGTGCCCTCGCTCGCCGACTGGTGCGCAATCGATGTGCTCAATGAACAAGGCGGCCTCGAGCGTATTGCGGTCATTCACCGCGACCAGAAGATGACCGATTACCTCTTTGAGTTCGAGAAGCGTTTTCCTACGACCGAAAAAAATTCAAGCGACCTCTACACGGCCATCCGCACGGGCGAGGCGCAATTCGTACCCGTCGTTACCGACGAAACGATACGGCAGGGCGCACGCTCCCCCGAGCACCTGCAGGCGATGCAGCGCTTGGGTCTGAAATCGCTCATGATCATTCCCATTACCGCGCTCGGCAATACGCTCGGCGCACTCTCGCTCGGATACGCGGGGTCAGGCCGCGTGTACACGCGCGACGATTTCGAATTCTTCAAGGAATTCTGCAACGACCTCGGCGTCATTCTCGACAACGGACGTCTGTCCGATGAAATATCAAAACGCGACAAGGCAAAGGACCTCTTCCTGGCATCGCTGTCGCACGAACTGCGCAATCCCTTGGCACCGATTAAGAGCGCGCTTGAACTCCTGAAGCTCAGCGAGACCACGACCAACGTGCGCGAGGAACTTGATAATATCGAATACCAATTCGACCACCTTGCGAAACTCCTCGGTGATCTGCTCGACGTCACGCGCTTCACGCAAGCGAAGATTGAGATAAATCCGCACACGCTCGAGCTGCGCAGGCTCGTCGAGCGCTCACTCAAAGCAAGCGACGCGCTCCTGCGCGCATCGGACATCACCCTCCACTTCACCTACCCCTCGACGCTCCTGCCCGTGTGGGCGGACGATACACGGCTCGAACAGGCCATTACCAACCTGATGAACAACGCCGCGAAATTTACGCCTTCGGGCGGCGCCATTTGGGTCAACCTCTTGAAGGAGGGCGATTACGCGGTCATCAAGATACGCGACAACGGTGAAGGCATCCACCCCGACGACCTTCCCAATATTTTTGAAATCTATTATCAGGGACGCGACAGCAGTAATTCGAGCGGACTCGGTATCGGACTCTCGCTCGTGCAAAAAATTATCGAACTGCATCACGGCACCATCAGAGCCAGAAGCGACGGAAGGGGCAAAGGAAGTGAATTCGTAGTCAAGCTCCCTATCACCAATATCCTCAGTTTCGCGGCCGAGCCGGGCTCGCACGGAAGCACGGAGGGCGTGCCGCGGCGCGTACTCATCATAGACGACAACGAAGAGGCGGCAGACTCGCTCGTGAAGCTCCTGAATAAACTCGGAAGCCACGCGGAAGCGGTCTACTCGGGCGCTGACGCCCTCGCACATATGGATCTATCAAGTTTCGACATCATCATTCTCGACATCGGCATGCCGCATATGGACGGGTATGAGGTCATCCGCGCTCTGAAGGAGCGCGGCGTACCTCCCCCGCCCGTGGTCGCGCTCACGGGATACGGGCTCCGCAAGGACAAGAAAAAGGCCCTCGACGCGGGCTTCTCGGCGCATCTCACGAAACCCATCGGCATCAAGGAGCTCAACGCAATGTTCAGGAACGTTTTGCCCGCACCCGTGGTTTGAGGCTAAAGGCGCGACGAAAGAGATTTTCTACGCAAGCTTGCTTCCGATATCCACGGCATCACTCTTGGGCTCGATGAGCACCCAACCATCACCCGCGTTGTTCTTGAATCCGAGTGTAAGTACTTCCGAAGTGAAGGGGCCGACCTGCTTTGGAGGAAAGTTCACCACGCAGCAGACAAAAGAGTTCAACAACTCCTCTTTCGTATGCGCCCCGACTGCCTGCACGCTTGAGCGTTTGACGCCAACTTCGGGCCCGAAATCTATTCGTAGCTTGTAAGCAGGCTTGCGAGCTTCGGGAAAATCCTGAATCTCAATTATCTTCCCTACTCGTATATCCACCTTCTCAAAATCACCGTATGTTATTTGGTCCATATTTTTTGTCAGGAATTTGGGTCTTCGTTTGAACTTTTTTGAATAAAGGAATGTTCGCTGCGTAATTTTCTAAAAGGGCTCCTTCGATAGACCGCGATGGTCAAACATAAGTTGATAAATACAGTATAGATTAGGAATCCGGAATGTGTGAAATCATACGCCTGAAGAATCGTCACGCCTATCGCTGCGTTAAGCACTGCGATTGCATATCCGATACCGGTCTCCGTTTCAGGATATTTCCACGCCTTTATCAAAGTCGGCAACCACACGAACCAATCGGACAAAATCGCAAACACTACCGCGACAGCAGGCTCTTTGGTCAACCACCACAAAATGAGTGCCAGTATGGCCAACGCCCCAGAAACATAGTCGAAAGTACCAAGCTTCCAGTACGCTTTCGGGTTGAAAAATGAAGCAACAAAAATAAGGAACGGTCCAAAACCAACCATGAAAATCGGTAGGAGCGCCCAAGACTCACCGGCAAATATCCCAATGCCAACCGCTATGGCAGGGACAAATGCGCCTAAAAAGAATGTGACGCGGTTTGGCTGACTTCTACCCAAAAGCGTATTGCGGACATACACCAAGTCCGCAAACAACTGGATGAGAGAGACGCCGATTAAGAGCGGAATCATGGCCGAAGTATATCAAGACCTACGAACCGCGGGTCTGGGCTGATGTTGGAACCATTTACACCTCAATACCCAGTTGTCCCAGGTCATGAACTAACTGAATATTGTCTTTATATAACAGTCCGTTCAGCCCGATCTTATTCGCAGCATCAACGTGCACCTGACGATCATCAACAAATACAGATTCCCCTGCATTTACATTGAGTAGATTAAGGATTTTTTTAAATGCATCCGGATTTGGTTTTATTACGTTGTGTTCAGATGAAATGATATAAGCGTCAAAAAGTTTATAGAGGTTATTCTCGGACAAAATCTCGTTTAGCCAAGGATATGTAAAGTTTGAAAGCAACCCGATTTTATAGCGGCTCTTTAATTTTTCGATTATCCCAACTAGTTCCCTGTTGATTACAATTTCGCGTTTTACTTCTTGCCAGACCTCTATCGCAGATTTGCCGGATATGTCGGCCAGCTTTTTCTCGAAATCAGCATGCAGCATCTCTGCACTATCTACCTTCTCAGAAATATCCTGAAAATAATCCCTTCTACTTTCAAGATCTCTTATATTTTTCCTTAACCATACCCAATATCCGTCGGCACCAATTACGCCTGCCCAGTCAAAAATAATTGCTTTAATCATAAATTTCTGGCT